>VTLG01000503.1_pt1 | contig 81504 bp, 113 predicted proteins | sample 4694571 | NCBI WGS metagenome assembly VTLG01 (sample SAMN12604809, study PRJNA352737) | marine metagenome | biome: ENVO:00000447; feature: ENVO:00000209|ENVO:00000569|ENVO:01000036; material: ENVO:00002151; isolation source: viral sequences binned using virsorter ...
AGTAGTAGCGTATAAAGAATCATAACCGACTGCTACGTTGTTAGCTGCTGTTGTGTTGGCTTGTAAAGCCCTAGAACCAACCGCAGTATTTGTTGCACCTGTGGTGTTTGCTGATAAAGAATTATAACCAACGGCTGTGTTGTTATCGGCTGTGGTGTTCGCGTCTAAAGAGTACATTCCAATCGCAGTATTGTAGTCTCCTGTCGTATTAGCGCCTAAAGCACTATATCCAAGAGCAGCATTACGACTGCCTGTGGTATTGGCTCCCATAGAATTATAACCTATGGATGCGTTGTAATTACCTGTGGTATTTGCATCCATAGACAAAGAACCCATAGCAGTGTTTTGCTCGCCTGTGGTGTTTGCTACTAAAGCATAAAAACCAACGGCTGTGTTGTTACTTGCGGTTGTATTGGCATCTAGGGCTGACCTTCCTACTGCAACATTTGAAGCACCTGTGGTATTAGATTTTAAAGTACCATAACCCACTGCTGTGTTGTCGGCTGCTGTTGTATTTGCTGTTAAAGCCTCTCCACCTACTGCAACATTTGTAGCGCCTGTGGTATTTGCCTCTAGTGCTTGTTCACCCACCGCTACATTGTAACCGCCAGTTGTAGTTGTTGTTAGTGCTGCATAACCAAGACCTACGTTATAGCTGGCAGTTGTTGCTGCATCTAAGACATAAGCACCAACAGCAGTGTTTCCTGCACCTGTGGTGTTTACCAATAAAGCATCTGCACCCACTGCGGTATTGTTACTCGCAGTCGTATTCGCTCCGAGAGCGTTATCACCGATAGCGGTGTTGTCCGAGCCTGTGGTGTTAGCGTCTAAAGAATAAGCACCCACTGCGGTATTATCTTCTCCGCTTGTGTTTGCACCTAAAGAAATATACCCCACTGCGGTGTTTAAAGCAGCCGTTGTGCTTACAGCCAGTGCTGATCTTCCTATAGCAGTGTTTCCAGAGCCTGTCGTTATTTCTGTTCCAGCCTGTTCGCCAACTAATACATTATTATTCGCAGTGGTTATAGCATCACCAGCAGCAGACCCAATAACAGTGTTTTGTGCCCCTGTAGTTACTGCCCCACCAGCATTGTCTCCCACTGCCGTATTGTCCGAGCCTGTTGTAAACGCATCAAGGGCGTTCTCCCCTATGGCTACATTATCTGTTCCTGTGGTCATGGCTGTACCGAGTGATCCAGAACCTAGACCGACATTGCCTGTACCGCCTGTCATATCTAATACATCAGTTACGGCAGCGCCTGCTCCTGCGCCATCGGCAACCACCATCTTAATTCCGCCATTCGGAATAACGACATTAGCGCCTGTACCTTGAGATATGGTGACTTGATAACCCGAACTATTTTGAATAATCCAAGTTTTATTAACGGTATTCGGTGCGAGAGTAACAGTATTGGTTGCGGTGATTGAGCCTGCTAAAGTTAAAGCGTAGGCTCTGGCAGCATCGGATGCACCGTCTGCCATCGTAATAGTATGGGAAGTCCCAGTGATTGTTTCTGAGCCACTGCCCCAAGCTTCGGCAATAAGCTCTAAATTTGTGTTGGTGGAATTTCCCCAGCTCCCACTTTCATCGCCCGTAGCGATTTCTTTAAGTCTTAAATCATTTACATAAGTAGCCATTTATAACTCCGTGTTGTGTATTAAATTATATCAGAAACTATTTTTATGCAACATCTGACCAATCGGCTGTTTGAGACTCATCAATCGTAGAATAACTGGGCGACTGAGAATCATCCACGCTGGACCAATTCGGTGTTTCTGATTCATCTACTAGACCCCATACTAGCACATCACCCACAGATGTTGTAATAGAAACGCCAGTCACAGAGACATTCGCTTGCGAATTAGTGGTAACATCACCCAAAGCTGATGTAATTGCTTGACCGTCTAAAGTAACAATGGCGTTGTGGTAAACCGAAATAGTGCCCAAAGCACTGGTTATAGCTTGTCCACTTACGCTGACATTAGCCAAAGCAGTAATGGAAACGGAGCCCATTGATGAAGTAATTGCGTTACCAGACACGGAAACATTGGCTTTGGCATCGACACTCAGAGAGCCAAGCGAAGATGTGATTGCGATTCCTGTAGGTGAAACATTAGCTGCAGCTTCAATAGAAGGCGTGCCTAGAGATGATGTAACAGCGATGCCTGTTGGGGTTACATTGGCTTGAGTAGTAATGCTTGGTGTGCCGAGAGCTGATGTGATCGCTTGACCAGTAAGCGTAACTATAGCGCCAGCAACGACACTGGGAGAGCCTAAACTGGATGTGCTTGCCTGCCCAGAGACATCAACATCAATAAAGGTGGTGTTCCAAGCCCCAGAGCCCCATGTGCCTCGACCCCAGCCCATAATTTAAGACAAATCCGCTTTAATGCTTTCTAAAAGCGATTTAATATCAGTTAAGCTGTCTCGAACTGGGTCTGTGATAAACTTATATGACAGCATATAGTTTACTTCTTCCAAGGCTTTCTCTACTTTTTCCAATGTGGTCATAATAGTTCTCTTCGCCCACCATTTAAGGGCTTATCTGTGGATTTACTGGGATATTCTTGTATACTGTCATCTATGGCAACAGACGATATATTATATTTTTCTTGGGACGGTGATCCTGCTGTTTTCTCGCTCAACGAAAGAGCTGGTTTTGATGAAGTGTTCTTTATTCGTGGCGACAACAGGGATTGGGTTGAAGGCGATGGTCCTTTATACGCAGAAATCGCCATTAATGGCGATAGACTGTCCAAGCCAGATTTTGAGTCAACCTTCGGTGTTATTGGCGAAGATCTGCCAACATTACCGACCACTTGACCGCCTAAAGCAAACTTTTCCGCAAACTCGAAGCCTGTCCTAGCATAATCTGGCGTGTGAACCTTTCCGCCCTTATAAGCCATATCGCCCAGCCAACTTGGGTGTATGCTCTCTTCAGCTTGTCTAAAGAAATAACGCATCGCGTTTTCTTGGTTAATAAGCTCCTTCCTCACCTCTGCTGGCACCTTTGTGCCTGTATATTTGGTCATGGTTTTTCGCCACGGCTCGTAGAATTTATGCGCTTTTTCAGAAGCTATGTGCATATCTGCTGGGGTAATGCCTATTTCAGAAATAATGGTTTGACCGCTTTGTGGGTCGGTGTATAAAATATTGAGTTTTCTGTCTCGCAAGCCCATGGTGTTGACTTGATTTCCAGAATCAATGGTTGGAAAGCGATCTGAGATTTCTTTAGCAATTCGATCTGCCTCCTCTGTTGTCTCAGCTAAAACTCTGGTTCTAATCGCGTCAGTGATTTGGTTGGTATCGCCATCGTATTTTTGTATAGCTTTCTCTCTCATGCGACCAGTTTTTTTAACCTGCCCTGCAATATGACCTGTTTCTGGATCAATTTCTCCAACCTTCATGCCTTTAGCCATATTAGTCTCACCGGGGTTGCCAACTGTTTTAAGATTTAAGGATCCAGCAATCTCGTCAATGCTTCTTTGAAAACCAGTGTTTAGTTGTTTGGAGACTTCGTGCATCTCGTCAATTGACTTAAAGCGATTGCCCATGTTGTTAAACTTTTTAGCAAGCGATTTTTCAAGTTTGGAGCCACCAAGACTACGAACCAGTGTTTCCAGCGATGGAGAACCGATTTCTGGTATCAGCTTAATGGCATCTTGTTCTCTAACAGCAGCTTTGGCAGCTCTCCTTGCCTGTTCCTGCTGGTTGAACTCTGCTTTTGACGAATACTTCTTAATTGGCACATTCTCTGCGCCTTCCTGTTTTAATATTCTTATGGTGGTATTTCCACCAAGAGCTTCCAAAGTGCCGTCTGGGTTTTCCAGCACCTCTATGGGTTGTCTTTTATCGACTTTAACGCCTTTATAGGACACTTCATCAACATTTGATTGCATAAGTTCTTTAGCGTCTGCGCCTCTGCCAGAACCAGTGGTGTCTTTGATTTTAATTTTGTCAATCGGCACAATATCGCTCGCATCTTCGGTTCTAATGGACTTTGCCAAGCCTTTTAGGGCTGGTTTACCGCCAGCTTTGATTAAATCACCTAATAACGGCACAGCACCAAGCGCTGATAACGCTGCAATACCTGTGCTAATTCCAGCTTGTCCGAGCTCTCCCTGCATGGCTTTTCGGTAGGCATCACGACCATATTTAGTGGCTTCTGCTACATCAATAGCAACTCCTGCTGGGGTGAATCCCATTCCAATTTGAGCAATAAGTGGCACATTTTCTTCGTAAGCACCGACTACACGATCAAGGTAGTCTCTATCATCTTCAACTGTAGGTACGTTTTTATTGAAGCCAGAGACAATGCTATCAAGATAATCTCTATCATCTTCAAATATATCTATGTTGTTTATGCGTGGATCAGCCATACATAGAGTATAACTGATTTTATGGCAAATTCGAAAGGTTAGTGTAAGCCTTGTTTTTTGCGTCTAAGGATTTTTTCGACCAGCCAGTAAGGAAAAGGCGCTGCATCTGGAAATTGCTCATCAATTTGTTTGGAAATTCTGCGAGATCCCAAGCCTCTTGCCCTTAGTTTTCTGATAAAAGTGAGTATTTCCTGCTCTGCTGGGTCTTCAACAAGCTTGATTCTACGCTTGGTTCGGTTGCCGTATTTGACCTTTTCTTCCAATTTTTTGTAGCCAAACGGTGTTTTGCCACCAATGGAGTAGCCCTTATCAGCCCAAACCAGCTTGCCTTCCTTTAATCGATCCACTGTGGTGCCGTGCTCAATCTCTGCCACAGCCGATAAAACCATAATCATAATCTGGTTTGCCATGGCTTCCATGTTAAATCGGGTGTCTAAGCTGTTTTCAGCTTTGGTTTTGGGATAAACCACTGGCATTTCGCCAAATTGCTCACACAAATAATAAGTGACACCGCTTTGCTCAAAGACTGGAATAGTGCTCAGTAAATCCGTGGTGGTTCTGGACAAACGATCCAAGCGTGTTGATACCACCACATCGTTCTCGTCCATAATGTCGGTCATTTCTCTGGATTCTGGTCGCTCGGTAATGGGTATGGTTCCAGACACGCCTGCGTCAACAAAGAAACGATCCACTTCACGATTGAACTTGTCCTGCACAAAATCATTAATTTTTTCTTTTTGTGTTTCGAGAGAAACGCCATTAACCACCTGCTCTTCGGTGGAAACTCGGACATATCCATAAATGTTGTTAATCTGTTTAATGGGTTTCTTCATAAACATCTCCGTAATCTCCGTAATATTCAAGCATATCGGCTATATCTATTGCTGACTTCTCATTTAGCGTATTACCAATCAATAACATAGCCAATTGTTTTATTTGGTATTCATGCAATTCTATTTCCAAGATTTGTTCAAAAATTTTAACTACATCTTCATTTTCTTTAAGTTTTTCTATTTTTTCCATTTAGCTCTCTCCCAATACTTCTAATGCTTTTTTGTATTTTGTTTCTAATTTGTTTCTGAGCTCTTTGTCTTCAATGTTGCCCAGCCGTGATAAATTGTTTTTAACATCAGCAATCTTTACTCTTGTCGCTATTGGATTTTGCAACACTTTTGCCAAATAATCATTAAAATAGTCTTCATCTGCATTGTGAGTAATGGCATAAACCGCATCAATCACTTTTTTGTTAAAGGTGTTTTTAATGTGTTCTTCTATTTTGGGTCTTAACTCGCTACCTGCGTCTTCAAGCGTGTCGTGCAACAAGGCAACCACCACATAATCTTCACCCAATGACTTGACCGCACGGCTGACACCATAAATATGGTTCATTGTCGAATAACCTGCAAGATCCTTCTGTTTGCTGTGAACTTCTTGAGCGATTGAGTGGGCAACGATTGTTTCCAGTGAAGCCATTATGCGGTGCCAGCCATCCTAGAAGTTTCCACTTTTACTGAAAACTTCTCATAAGCATCATCAATGCTGCCATCAAAAACCACATTAGGCTCACCTTCCCAAGAACGCACATTCCAGATCTCTACTCTTTCGTTTCCATATATTTTGTAAAGAAACTCGATGTCGGGATGCTCTTCTGCGGTTCCAAATGATTTAGAGCCACTATTTGCTGAGTGCGTCATAAAGGCTACAACCATTCCATCTCTATCGGTAAAGTCGTTTTTATGCTCATAAGAGCCATTAAAAACACCAGAATCGTAAAGTGCTTTGGCTTTTTTGATAAAATAAGAGCCACCTTCTGGGTAGCCATCGTGGTGTTTGTAAACACCAACGACACTGTTATCGTATTTGCTGTTTAAGTTATGAAATTCGTATACTGCTCTAGTTGACATTACGCACCTCCTTCTATTTCTTCAATAAACTCTGGATCTGTGTCCCACAACTCATCAATGCGATCATGGTCAATCACAGCTTTTTTAAGCGTTATGTTTCTGCCATAACCATCAATAACATCATTGCCTTTTTCATCTAAAGTTTTAATGATTCCAGAATCTAGGAATGTAGAAACAAACCATCTTCCTGCTGATCCTTCCAGCTTTAAGAACAAGCCAGTGTTATAGTTGTCCAACGCGTTTTCATAAACATTTTTTTCTTCAGCCATTATGCACCCCCTATTTCTTCAACAAGCATTTCTCTTCCATCCCAAACAGCTCCTTCATAGCCATTATTGAAACAAACTGAAGTAGTCCTGCCCCCCAGCTCTATTGGTTCATAGGTGGCGTCCAAACATACATTTAATTTTTTCAAATTTTTTAGGATTTCTCGATACTCTTTTGCTGTTATTTCAACTGGCTCATATCTGAGATCGTATTTACGAGTCGGTTCAACAGTATGAAACATAAGGTCGTGAGTAACCCATCCTGCTGTTTCACCTATTATGCTGGTTGCACACACAACCTTTTTGTCTGGGTTAGAAACTGATCTCGCAAACACAGTTCCGTTTTCTGCTGTTACTTTGTAATATTTAGCCATTACGCACCTCCCAATGCTTCTCGTTATGTAATTTATTAATCATCAATTACTAATATACACTTTTTTATAAATAAGTACAATTATTTATATAACTATTTTTCATTAAATTCAGCCTCGATTTTTGCGATCTCGTCCAAATAAGCCTTGTTCTTTCTTTTGGTTTCGTTTTCGCTTGTTTTAATATCTGGGTGAATCAAAACCTTCCAGTTATTAAACTTAAGAGCGCGTGCCAATTTTTTCATCTGTTCTTTAGTTAAAGTTTTGTATTTACCTTTGTAGGTGTTACCAAGTAGAGCTTGGTATGCAACCGATGTTTGTTGCTGCCATTCGTGAAAAAACCCACACAACTCTGCCAGATGTCTGACGCTATTAATATAAATGTTCATCTCCACCATCTTTTTAACCAGTGAGTGATTGACGATATATTCATCGACATGGGTTGTGGGCATCTTCCCATCTAGCATTTCATGTATTTCCTCTATGCTTTTGCTTCTATCCACTTGTCTTTTTATTGATACTGGGTCTGGCTTTTTCTTGTCAGTCATCTTGCCTTCACGCCTCAACTTCTCTTTTTCGTCCATGGCTATGACCACATCTGGATCTTTTGGTTGATCTTTTGGCTCTGGAATCTCAGCGCTCACACGCTGCCCAATAACGCCTAAATCAAAACGAGCCTTTTTAATCATTCTGTGCACCTGCTATCTTGTAATCTTTGCTGACAATGCCGACATCTTTGGAACCTCTGAAGTGAGCTTTGACAAATGTGGTCTTGCCGTCTTTATATTTTCTAATGTGTTTGCGAACACTGTGGAAAGCAGTTCCGCTAGATCGTTTTCCGCCAGTTCCGTTGCCAGTGTCGTTGTCGTACATATTGAGCACCAGTGTTTTGTGTTCGTAGCTGGGCATCTTTCTCATCTCGCTAACGGTGTGTTTTCTCAGCTTGTGATGACCGATTGTTGTATTCGGTCTGCCCTTGACATCTTCTTGTTTTGAGATCTCTGGGAACTGAAGGTGAATATTTAAAAGCGCGTAAGCCGTGATAATTCCTTCAGTCCAATTTCTCAATCTATGGTCAAAGTGAATACACTCTCTAACCAAATCATTAATAGCTCGAATTTCAAACGGAAAGCCCTGCTCTGAGTTGGATTTTTTTGGGTGTCTTGTAAACATATATTGGTTAAAATCGTGCGACCATGTTTTGCTTGCCTTGTGATAAATAAACTGAGTTGCAATAATTTGGTCATCAAACTTTTCTTCTGGATCTGATACTGTATTAATAATAACCGCATGGACTACCAGCTCTTCTGTTTCAACTTGTATCAAGCATGAATCGTATGGCGAGTAGAGCTCCATGTCATCAAGCAGTTTTGTGGTTTCATCCGTTGTCAGCATATTGTCTCTGTCACGCGCGTCAATGTAGAACTTCGTTTGCTTTTGTATAATCTTACTCGCTGACTTGAAGTAGGGCACAAGTTCTTCTTTTTCTTGTCCAACATATTCGGCTTTCCAATGTTCTGGAAAAACCAGCTTGTATTCGATCTTTGGATCTTGGTAAAGGTGGATCAGTGTTTGTAGTGCTAAGTTATTCATATCAATGATTCAAAATATCAAAATCGTATTTCTTTAAAAATTCTCTTTGATTCTTTTTGTCATGCACGAAATCCAAAATGAAGTCAGGCGCATCTTTTATTCTTTTGACATGACCGACATATCCCCAACTGGCTCTGATGTGCCATCCATCTAATCTCATGCTTCTGACGAAATTTTTGTAGATGTGATATGACTTAGGCTGACCATAACCATGTTTGAGAACAATGCCATATTTATATTTAGATAACTTGTTTGGCTTGTTATACCAGATCTTATGTTTTTCTGAATAGCGTTGGCTTTTATCCCAATCTGGATTTCTTTCAATATATTCTTTTTCTGCTTTTTTAGCTTTCATATTTACTTATCTTCTTAATTGGCTGCCTTGTTGGTTGAATATTTAGCAATAAGATTCTTTAAATCTTCATCATGGCTCATTGCCATCGAAGCAACAAAAGCATCAAATCTTAGGTCATTTGCTTTGCTCACTAATGCCTTAAAATCATCGACCTTTTCATCACCTTCTATCTCATTATTTTCATCACTGTTGAAATGAGACTTTATTTCACTCATTGCATCACTAATATCGAACCCACTTGGTATTTCTTTACCAGTTAGCCAGATATACATGAATCTAATGGAAAGTCTGTGTATGCTAATTCTTTCTTTTTTCATTTCGTTCCCCCTTATTGATTTATTTAAAATTTTCATGTTCGTAATCTAACATCTTTTATATATTTGTGCAACTTTTTATAAATACCATATTGATATGTTCCATGTGAAACATTATTTTTCCAATGATTTTTTAAGACTTTCATAAGCCACTTCCCAGTCTGGCGACCAGTTGACTTCGTTTGTTTTTGGAGTCATGACTGCTTTTAAATAAGTTGTTTTGCAAAAGCCGTCATCGTCAACGCGAACAAACTTTACTTTAGTCCAGTTTTTCGGTTCGCCAACCATTTCAATCTCTATGCCGTGTTTTTTACACAAGCGCCTAACACGGTTGTAATAAACTTTTTTCAAACGAGCTTTCTCGCTCACACCAGTTGGTCGTGGCTTGGGCTCTGCTGGAACAAAATCGTCAGTGTAGATCACTGGCATCAATTCTTTAACTTTCTTGAGTCGGTGAACATGATCGTTGGGCGTGACCCATTCTTTGTTGTGGTTATCAATGATGAGATCTTTTTCGTAATCGTAAACCATCATGTGACCGCTAATCATCACAAAGTAATATCGGGTTTTAAAATCAGCTTCTGGGGTCGTCATCCAGCGCTTATATAATGTCATGTTAAACGGAGAAGAAGCAGAAGACATAAAGTGACCATGGTTAGCCTTCATCCAAAGTGCATCGTCTTTAAAATACCAGTCGCCAGCAACAAACTTTCCTTTTATATAATCTTTGGTGTTGTGAAGTGCTGCGACCACCTTGTTGATGTTGCGAATGTTGTGAACGCCATCGTAGCCATGAACATTAATTATGTTTGCATTGTTGTTTTTTTCAACTCTATAGGCATAGCCGTTGACTGAATATCTCTTGTTTAAATCCACACCGTATTTTTCGGGAACCAAGGGTGTCTCTGATGTTTTCACTCCCTTGACCAAGCCACGCCTTTTTAGCGTGTCGTTGAAGACATCATAGACTTCATCGTAATCTCGACCAGTCACTACCGCAGTGGCATAAGGCACACACCAATGGCTATTGTGCCGATCTGACTCTCTAGGTGTTTTATTTATTGTAATCATCACAGACATATTATACAAAACTTTACTTAAAAGTACAATTAATTACACAAATAAATTAATAGTTGTATTTTTTCACAAAATCATTTAAAGTCTGTCTTTATGAACGATGACATTATTACTGGAAAGCGAGTTTATGATGGGATGTATACCTTTACCAAAGATTGCAAATCCATCAAGGCACTTGAAACTTTTTATGAAATCAATAAAGAGACTTTTGCCAAACTAAAGGCATTAAGCCCAAGCTATTATGAAAAAATTATAGAGCACATGAAAACTATGAGAGAGAAAATAGAATCGCAAACGAAATACTTTGTTGATGTAAAAATGATTTGGACTAAGGTTATTGAAGGCAAGGATGAAGAACAGGTGATCGCTAACACCAAGGATATATTTTGGGAAGAGTTTGGCATTGCTCTGGAAGACAATCACATTAAAGTAGTAGGAAAATCTGATGAGAAATAAACACCTTGAGTCAAGAAGACACTGTTTGCGCAATGGTAGGAATGACTCATGTGTAAATTGGTGGGGGCTTTTGTGGTGCCCACCAATTTTAAGGGGCATAGAATGAATATTTCTTTCACTAATGTTTGGCACATACTTTTATACCTATTGCTAGGCATTGTTTTTCTACCGCTTTATTTTTGTGCGTTTTTAATCGACAAAATATTAGGGCTTGAAGAAGAAGAATGGCACCGATGAGATGGATAAATACTTTCAAACACTAAACGAAGTCTTTAATTTGTATTATCAATCGGGAGATCCTCGGTTAATTAAGCAAAAAATGCTTATCGCTTTAGACCTTAAACACGATGTCTCTGGTGAGTCGGGCTACATTATCGGTGTCTGGAAGAAAAATCTTAACATTGAGAAATTTAATGAGACAGCTAAAGAAGCTATCGGGAGCATTTAATGGAAACACTATTTTGGAAACGCTACTGGAGTCAGTTAAAAGAAAAGTATCGCTATGACGATTCAATAACGCTGATCGAGCTCCAAGAGAAGTTAGATAAGAACGAGTCAGCCAAATTGTTTCATGCAATAAAGTATTGGTATTGAAAGCCCATCAAAAAATTATTCGAGAAAACAAAGCTGAAGAGAGCGTATCTCAAGATAGGTTTGGTCAAACCAATCTGTTTGGTGACTGGTGGAAAGAATTAGATATAGATATTAAAAAGGCTGTTGTTAAAGAAGTTCCTTATGAAACAGCAAAAAACATTATATTAGAATATGAGTGGCTTGGGTGTATGCCAGCAATATCTTGGTATTGTTATGGAATTTACTTTGATGGTGCTTGTGGGGGAGTTGTGGTATACGGTCAAGAATATGGTGAGAACCTTGGTCTATGGGATAAGTATGACTACACTGGAAAGATAATTCTTTTGGCTAGGGGGGCTTGTGTTCATTGGGCGCATCCTCACTCAGCAAGCAAATTAATTTCTGCTTCTATAAAAATGTTGCCAGAAAAATATAAAGTGGTAACAGCCACAGTTGATGAGCTTGCTGGAGAAATAGGGACGATCTACCAAGCTTGCAATTTTGACTACATAGGGTCGATGAGAGAGAACAACCCAAATATAAAAAACCCAAATGGGAACAGGTTTGGAGTCAAAATTAATGGCAAGCTTTATGGAGCTAGATCTATGCGTCAAAAGGTTGGATCTCAGAGAAAGGCAGATATTTTAAAAGCTTTCCCAGATGCTGAATTTGTACCGCAAAAAAGCAAAAAACGATATTTCTTTTTTAGGGGCAACAAAAAAGAAAGAAATTACTTTAAATCCAAGATAGAGAAATTTATAAAGCCATACCCAAAAAGGACTGTCAGCGAAAACAAGGACCAGTAAACCAAACCACCAACACCAAACGCTTGCCTTTAGTCACAGGGTTGACCTTGTGATGCACAAACGATGAAAAAGCCACCACTTCACCAGTTTTGGGTTTAATGGATTCTTCATTGTCGCCAGATCTGAACACCAGCTCGCCACCTTCGTAATTTTCGTTCAATAAAACCGACACGCTGATCTTTCTCTTCAAGGCAACACCTTCAGCGCCAATATCAATGTGCCAGCCGTAGCCGTTGGATGGTGATTGATAGCGCATGACCTGTGCTTGCTCGATACCGTCAATATTGTAGTTAAAATACTGGTTAGCGGTCTTGGCAATCTCTTGAATGGGGTCGTAGAGCTCTGTTTTTTCCTTATCAATGCGAAACACATCAACATCTCGGTACTTTTTGTCCTTAATTTGCTTGTTGGACTGAAAAATAAGCCCTTTTTCGGGCTTTTTGTCCTTAATGTGTGACAAATAGGACTCTACGGCACCTTTTTCGATGGAAAACTTACCAGTAATGCCATGTTTTGGGATAATTTCGCTCAATTTAGGCTCTCGTAGGTGTCCCAATTGATCTTTAACAGCTCCAACCATTGCTCCAAAGGCATAACTGCGGTGTATTCATTGTCTTGTTCGAGCTCTGGGTTAATTGCATACCAAGGAACACAAACTCTGGCAGGAACCCTATCGAATTTAAAGATCAAAACAGGAATAGAGCCGTTGGCAGCTTCACAAACTTGTTTCCACCAAGCTGGTTTCAGCCAATTGCCAGAGTTGTAATGCTTACACTCGATTGCATGATAAGGAATGGGAATGTCGCACTCGTTTCTGACTTGGTATTGGTCTAAGTTGCGCTTACAGGTGAACGGCAGATCGTGCTCCATTGCAAATCCGTTAATTGTTTTAACAACGCTGCGCTCAAACGCAGCTCCCTTTCGTCTTGAATCCACCATTTAATTTGTTTGTTGTTGTTGAGCCTTTTGGTAATCTTCTGCCATCAACATCGCACCAGCCATTGGAATAGTAATACCATACTTCTTGGAAATATCAATTATTCTGTCATCGAAGATGACGAAATTGCTGGTGCCACCTTCCTTGCCACGACTAAATTCATCTTTGTATTTGTTGCCTTTAATGCCAACGGATTCAAATAGCTCAGATGTGCGTCTTGGACCAACGAGTGCTTTCAGCTCTGTCATTAGACTGTTTCCACTAAAAGATGGCGCATTAGAATAAGCTCTTTGTATAGCTTTTAATTCTTTTATATAATCACCAATGGTTTCTGCGCCCTCTAACAAATCACTTTTCCATTCTGCTTTTAAATCTTCTAAAGTCAAACTTGAAATGGGTGTTTCAAAAAGATCATCAATCTTTTTCTTCACGCCTTTGTTTTGTTTGTTAAGCGGTTTATCGAGATCCAGCAACTCATCTGGCGTTACTTTCAGCTTGGCTTCGTAAAGCTTTCCCGCGTCTTCTACTTCGACAAGATCATTCTCTTTAATGTATTCAAGATCGTCTATTATATCTTGCCACCACTGATATGGGTCGACTATCTCTGGCATATTATCTGTTTCTGTTAAAGCATCACGCTCATATTTGGCTTGCACAATGGCTTTATCTATATCTCCAAACTCCATCATAAGAAGACCATCAAGATCTTGGTTGCCTGTTGTGCCAACCTGCAGACCTTCCTCCATAATTGGCTTGCCATCGTATTTGAGAATTGTGCCCAACGCTTCCTTATATTCTTTGCCCACCAGTTCTTCTTCTGCAAAATACAAACCATGACCATAGGCTTGCATCCCTTCGCCTGTGCCGATCTTTTCAATATCAAACTTGTCAAAGTCAGCGCCACTGCCATGATAAGCAGTGATGTAGTCCTCGCTTTCTGGTAGAGCAGCAATGCCTTTGGCTTCACTGGGGTTATTGGTTGCTGGCAAATCATCGACACTATAGTATTCAATATCGTCATAAAGTTTTATTTCTTGACCATCAGCGCCCTCAACGACACGAAAAGCATCTGGATTGTCCAGTTTAACCATCACATCGTTATCAACTATGGTGGCTTTACCGTTTTTAATGCTCTTAACGCCATAACCAGACTCGTCAACAAAGACATTGTGACGCATGGGATTAAAGCCCAAAACCAAATCGGGCTCAAATATATCAACATCATCGTGGATGCCACGAACCGCAGCCATTGGAAACTTAGGTTTGGTCTTACTGGCAATCTGATCCCTAGCCACTTGGTTTACTTTGAGCTCAATCGGTTTGCCGTTTGACTTTAAAGTAACTGCTGGATCATAGCTTATGGCAGATCCAGTGCCAATCGAAGACTCAGAACCACTCACAGAGCCGTCTTTGAGTGTTTTAACATCGTGTATTGTCTGCACTCTAAAGTTTTCAAGCTCTGGATCATCAAAGCTGCTGTTTAAATTTTTTCTGACATCGACCACCTTGCCTTCTGGAATATCTGTCTCGGCAACCATCTTCTTGGTTGCATCAGTGGTTCCAGCGCTGGCTTTGCCTTGATTGATAAGGTCTTGAGCTTTGCTTATACGACTAGCTTTGCCAACAGCACCAGCTCCTTTTAAGGCGGTTCCAGCAGCGAAACCCATTGGACCTGTGAAGGGAATACTGGCATAAGCAGCATCGCCTAGGAGTCCCATCGATTGATACAACGCATCCAAGTATCTCTTGTTGGCAATGTTTTCACCAAAGCTGGGCAAATACTCGGTAGGAATCATTTGTTCTTCGGTGGGCATCTCTGGAAGAAAACCAATGGTGTCGGTTATACCAGAGCTGGGCAGCATGAGTCCAGCCATCCATCCAGCTTGAGCGCCCAGAGTCGGCAAGCCTTTTATGATTTCTTGCTCTCTGGCTTGACGATTCAGCTTACTTTGCAAAAGTCGCTCTTGTCGTTGCTCTATAGTTTCTTTTGGCATATAGGGAAGTTATCACAAAACAGGTGCAAAATCTAAAAATTGCTTTGCGCAAAATTTTTCAAAACCCTTGAAAGCCTTTATTTTCGGGAAAGTTTTTAGAATGATTCTAAAAAAAACAACTAGGTCTAATCAAAATCGATGTAAATTTCGCCTGTTTTCAAGATTTTTAGCGAGCAAAAAAAAATAGCCCCCCTTGAAACCCCTTATATATAAGGGTATGCAGGGATCTGTATAAAAATGTATAATAACTTATAAACCAATAAAGGAGAAAGTGATGAACGAAGAAAGAAAGTGGTCTTGGAGTGGAAGGTTCTTTGGCTTTAGAAGTATAGAAGAAGCAAGAGAAGAACTGAGACACCTTAAAGACATGACTATTTGCATTAGGGTCAACAACGAAAGTGACTACGAGATGCTGAACAAAGCCATCTACAAAATGCACGGAATGTCCAGAGTAAAGATCATCAACGGAACCAAAGAACCGATGATTAAGAACTTTGACTTCAGCGAGTATGTTGCTGGAACGGTTTATAACAATTAAAGAATAACTAATGAAGGAGAGAATGGTGAAAACAAATATATCAATCGAACTAAACGATGAGCAAAGACTGAACCTTGGTCAGAAGTATCACAATACGAAAGCCAAGAAAATGATAACCAGAAAAGAGCTTAACCATATTGTGGCAAAGTTCATAGAGCAGGTCGAAGTGCAAAGCAATATTCCAGATGACATGGGAGTTGAAGATTTTGCCAAAGCGATTGCGAAGATGGATTGGACACTATCAACCATGGAGAAAGAATAATGAATATTTTAACTAAAATAAAAAATTATAAGGTGCCTACATGGGAGTTGATAGATGGACATTATTCTAACTACAAGCAATATCTAACAGCACAAAACAAAACTTCTAAGTCTAGGCTTGTTGATGTGAACAAAGAAATCACCAAAGAGAGAAATAGGCTGAAAGCTATAATCGCTGTTCACGAAAAAAGAATAAGTGATCTTGTTGATTGTCGTAAGCAATTCAAAAAAGAAATTGAACAGGTTGCGACTGAGTATAGCTTCAGAAGAAAAATCAATGCACTACTAAAGAAGCATAGCTACTTAACTGTGTGTTGGGATGGTGATGATGATGTTTATACAACTTGGGTTTACTCAGAAGATTTTTACGATCCATATGAACCTACAGGCTACTCTGAAGAAGATCCTTATTATGACGAACATTTCTGCGATGAATATGAAGAAGCGTATGAAAGATGTTTGGTTTACATTGAGTGTCACGAAACAAGAAACAAGGTAGACCCAAAAGACTGATCCAATAGGGATCCAAGAAAAGGAGCAGGCTAAGTCCTGCTCTTTTTTTTACGATGAATTTTTTTGGGAATCTTATGCGTCAAACTCAGCTATAACTACGACTGATATTATATATAGTTTTTGGGGGGGTGCCACCCATCGACCAATCCGTTTCCCCAGTAAATGGGCGATCCAATAGGGTTCCTACGACACGCTGTTAGCCTTGTGTGCATAAAGCTACACACATTTGCAAAGACTTACACTTTAATAACATAGCCTAAGTATTTGATCTATAAGGCTTTTTATGATTTTGAAAAAATTTCCCAAGAAAAATAAGTTTTGGGCGGGCGAGTGCCCAGAGTTGGTTTATTTAGCTACATATCTTTATCGGAGTAGTTTGAGTCAGCGCCCAGTAATTTAGACAGCCTTTCTTTGATGTCGTCCTTGCTCATCGAGTCCAGATTAGCATTGATATTTAATGTCTGTGATCGGCTGATATTTAAACCAGCAAGTTGGTTGAGCTCTTTGATTGCTGACACCGCAGCGTTGAGCTGTCCTGTTTCGTATGCAGTCTCGGTGATCTTCCACAGCATCGTGCCAGTCTTCTGTGGTGTGATCGCATACTTCTCTGCCAGCTCGTCCTGTTTTATTCTGATTGCTTTAACGACTTTAGGATAAGTCTTACCGTTCAATAGTTTATTAGCTGACGCTGCTGGAAACTCATAACCAGCTCGTCTAGCTGCTTCAGTTTGACCGCAAGATCCTTCGGTGTAATGCCAGACAAACGCTGACTGCATTTCTGTTAGCCCAAACTCTTCGTCCTTATCAAAAGTTCTAGGAGCTTTAACTAATTTATCTCTTGGCTTTTTTGGTCTGCCTACTTTTTTCTTCGTTGTTGTCATTGTAATATTGTGTCATTAACCAATCACGGTTTCTTCTGTAATAAGCAAAAATGTTTTTATACGGCTCTACTCCATCAGCATATCGTTCATTCATGTTGTCAAAGTACATCCTTTGCACGAATATCTTAAAACCAATATCCCTTGTTGGGTTTTTGTTAAACCTTGGTTTTGTTCTCTCCCAAATTGTTCCTTTTCGCCACTCGTCTTCCGCCATATTTTGCTCCATTATTTAGTGCACAGTGCACAGTGTATAGCACCCCCTATATATAGGTCGGTAATAACCATGTACTAATAGGTGCCTATAGCTACTGTACTATATATTATTATTATTATTATAAATGTATTTACCTTTACCTACCTAATAGCTCTAAACCAATAAAATAAAGGCTTAACTAGCAGGGTAGCATTTTTTTTACTATACACTGTTTAAGCCATGCTAACCTTGTTTTTATAAATTAGTACAAATTCATCTCAATACAAATATTTATATATATTTACATAAACAGGGTGGCAATACAAATCACTATACCCTGTTTAATGCAATTTCTTCTCTTTAAACATATCCGCCAACCAGAAAAACTTGTCCTCTAAATACTCCTCATAACTGGGTGGCTCATTGCCTTCTCTTAACTCAATCTTGCAGTGTTCTTCATACATCCACTGGCAGAAATCCACAAACTCATCGAACACATAATAAATATGTCTAGCCATCATCAACAACCTTCGTCTGCTGATGCCAGCACTTCATCAGTAATCATTCCCATAGCTAATATCACCTACTTTGGTGTATTCCAAGTCATACACCTTCTTGCCATTGGTGCGTCTGGGCTCAACACCTCGCTGCGACAACACTCTGGCTGCTTCCTTGAAATCGGGCATCCTCGGATTGGCAATCCCCAGATCTCGCAGCAAATTAGTCATTTGCACTGGCTTCGGGTAGTTGCCGTTGAAGTCCACATACTGCAAAATCAAGTCCTCGACACTCGACTGGGTGCGATACACCTCGTTGCTGTCGTTCAGCATCTCTCTCTCATCGGGTGCTAGAAACCAGTTCTTCTGTCCCTGCACATAGAGCGTTTCCCTAACCTCTGCCCACAATTGCTGCATATCAATCCCATGGTTGACATCAATCGCATCGACTGCGATGCACCAAAATCTTCGATTGCCCGATGTGTCCGTTAAAAACTCTCTGGCATTAACACTGGCGTAAAACGCTGTGCGCCTCTGGTAAGTCGTAAACGCTCGGTCATAGGGTAGCCTTAGTTCATCGGTCTTAGCCGTTACAAACGCCTTTAATTGGTCTATATCGCTCTTTTTGAAGGTGCTTTCAATCTCACCTAACTCTACAATCCAGTGCGACACGGCTCGCTTCACCGAATCTTTATCCGATGGATTGAGTGTCGCGCCCTCTAGGAGCCAGCCGTTGTTGTAGTTACACAACCGCTTAAACCACAAGGTCTTGCCGAGCCCTTGAGCGCCTTGGAAGACGAGTATGCCCTCTAGTTCGACCCCATTGGGCTCATACAGCGCTGCCACACATGAAATTAACCATTTCTTGAGCAGCATCTCTTTCAGAGCCTTGGGGGATGATGCAGTAATGGTGTCCAGAAAGCTCTGCAGTCTCGATGTGCCATCCCAAGGAGTGCTCTCGATCCATTCTGCCACTGGGTTGTGTTCTTTGGCTAAAATCTTCAAATAATCTCTAACTCGCGTGTGCGGTACACCGAGCTTGATACAGCGATCCTCAATTTCGACCAAACTGGCTTCTTCCTTCATGTCGGCAATAAAGGTCATGTTGGGAATCTCAATTTCCATGCGTTTTTTAATCACATTGTAATTAACCTCGATTCCATGAGTCTGCATAACTGCCCAGATGTTGTCCTTGGTGTTGAGCATCCGTCCTTTCTCGGATCTCATAAACTCCTGCTCGGTGGGCGTGTCGATAATCTTTAATGTCGGTAAATTCTCTTGATCTTCAACCCTGCGATCATTGTAATCGCCTTTTTCTTCGGGCATGAGCACTTCCGCCACCCCTTTTTGCTTGATAATCCACTGACTTGCCTTCAACGCTTCCTTCTCACCTGTTTTGCTTTCATCGTTATCTGCGATAAAGATGTGCTTATGGGTTTTCAGTGATGCAAAGACATTCTGTGCGACTTTTTCCAAATTGTAGGCATCAAACGCCACAAACACAGGTTGTGACATATCTTGATGCACACTGGCTGCGGTTGCATAGCCTTCGGCATAGTAAACTCGATCACTGGTCTTGAGCACCTCTTGTCCAAGGACAAAAAAGCATCCGCTTTTTTTAGAACCAGTAAGAAAACGCTTAGTGCCGTCATCGCTAATATATTGTAGACCGACAATGGCTAAATCCCTGTCGTAAATCGGCACCATCAGCAAACCGCGCTTATCCACCTTTAAGCCGTAGGACAAGACCTGTTTCTTCTCTAAATAAGGGTGTTTTTCACAAGGGCTGGCTGCTTCCCAGAGAGCCTGTGCCTTCTTTGCTGCTTTGCTGTATTTCTCAGCCTTTTTAATCTCGGCTTCTTTGCGCAGCTTCTCTATTTCTTCCTTGTGGGACTTGGTAAGTCGAAACTGCTTTTGATGTTCGGGTTTCCAAGTCGCTGTGGGTTGGTCCAGAGAGTTACGGTAATCCCCAACTCGACCAAAGGGGACGCTTTGGTTTAACCAAAGCTGGTACCAACCCGACAGCTTCCTGTCACCACCTAGATTGATGTAAGCTCGTCCAACGCTTCCATCTGTCACCAGTCCAGTTCTTGGGTCGGGCTCCATGCCTTGTTCAGCCATGAAGCTCAAGAATTGGCTTTGATAATCTATGGTTAGTGGTTTTTCAAAATTTTTCTGATTGGGACGACTGATGTTTAAACTCATTGTTACTCTCTGATTTTTTTTTATTTTTTGCTTGTTCTATTTATAAAAGTGCGTATAATCTTACACTAATTTATAAACAAATCAATGGAGATTTATCATGAGTTTAAATATTAAGTCCGACTCTTTTGAAAAAGAAGTTGCACCAGAAGGTGAACACATAGGAGTATGTTATAGCATTGTTGATCTTGGCACAAGAGAAGAGCAATGGAAGGATAACCCACCCAAGAAAAGAAAGACATTGCGTGTCACTTGGGAGCTTCAAGACGCTAAAATGCAGGAAGGAAAAAACGAAGGTAAGCCGTTTGTCTTGGGTAAAAAATACACTGCTTCATTAAACGAAAACGCAACACTATATAAAGACCTAGTGACATGGCGTGGCAAACCGTTTAGCCAAGAAGAGCTCGATGGATTTGATGTCAGCAAAATGGTTGGAGCACCTGCAACACTTCATGTTGAACACAACGACAACGGCAATGCAGTGATTAAAGCCATCTTTAAACCCGATGATTTCACCACAAAAGAAACCATCAACGAAGCCGTTGTTTTCGATCTGGATGTGTATTGCGATGAGTTTAACGGCAACAGCAATGACGACACCAAAGCCATGTGCGATGTCTTTGATAACCTACCAGAGTTTCTCCAGAACGACATCAGCGAGAGCTTTGAGTTGTTAGCTGCGAAGGAAAACAGCGACAGAGAAGACAGCCCTGCTGAAGAAACGGATGCGGATTTTGACGATAAAATACCATTTTAATATGGTATGAAAGTGTTGGGGCGTTTATGTAGATCATCACACCCTTCTTGTCCCCAACACTTTTTTAATAAGGCACAGCTATGAGCGACAAAATTAATCCAGATCACTACAAAAAAGCACCGCTTGAGAGCATCGAGTATATCGAGCAACAACTGGGCAAAAACTTTAAATACTATCTGCTCGGCAGTGTATACAAGTATTTACACAGGTGGGAACACAAGAAGGACCCATTAAACGATCTGAAGAAAAGTCAGTGGTACTTGGATCGGCTGATTAATAAAGTCGAACTGGAAGAGCCGTTTTAATTATGTCTGAAGGGCTTAAATACACCGCTTATCCTTTGCCAGCAGCGCTCATGGTAGAGCACCAGCTATCCGATGAAATAATAGACACATTAAACGACTATCTGGACAAGCTCACCAAAGATAAAGAACGAGAATCGCACGGTGGGCTGTTGGTGGGGCAGATCTCGGAAGGTGAACAGCTCACCATGGACTGGAAGGCACCAGAGCTTAAAGAGTTTGCCTACATTGTTCATGTATTAGCCGTTAATTACATTCAATCCTTTGTCAAGATGACAGGGGTACAGGTTCCGCCAAAAACAGTTGAAATCAACGATTTGTGGTCGGTACACAGCTATGCTGGAGACTACAACCCTATTCACGACCACGGAATGAAGACCATTATGGGAATTTCATTCACCACTTGGACTAAAGTACCAGAGCAAATTGGTCGTCTGGGCGAAGGTGAAAACCAAAACGAAGAATTTACATTACACGAATCATCGGGAGCGATTGATGGTTTTTTAACATTTACCTATGGGCTGAACCAACTGCTCGACAGTGATCGGTTAAGACCATCACAATCAAGAACGGTTTGTCCAAAGGTTGGCAGGCTATTGATGTTTCCGTGCTGGTTGCAACACGCTGTTTACCCATTTAAAGGGGAAGGCGAGCGCAGAACCGTTGCTGGAAATGTTAATTGTTGGGATATAAAAGAAGAAGGAGAAGACAATGGAGTTTAAAGAAGGCATATACGAGAACATACCTTTTACTGAATACAGAGCGATTGAAGCTTATAGTTCTCACGACTTAATGACGGTGGATCGATGTCCATACACTTGGAAGAACAAGAAGGAACTTGTTGAAACACCAGCGTTGCTGGAAGGTAGGGTCCAGCACAATGTATTTCTAGAGCACCACAACTTTAACCAAGAGTTTGTGATTCAGCCAGACATTAATAGGCGAACCAAAGCTGGCAAGGAAGAATACGCTGAATTTATAGCAGGCATCGGCAATCTGACTCCGATTACCCATGAGATGTACGACACCTGTATGGAAAGACGAGAAGTGGTCAACGATTATATTCCACAAGCGGATCATAGCGTTGAGCTCACAATATGCTACACCTTTAATGAGCAACCGTTTAAATCGAGACTGGATTGGCACGATGGAACCTATGCTTGGGATCTGAAAACCTGTCGTGACGCTTCACCCAACGGATTTAAAAGAGCTATCAATATGTTTCGCTATCATATGCAGGCAGCATTGTATTTGTATGCGTGTCGTGCTTCGGGTTTAAAAACCGATGGCTTTTATTTCTTGGCACAGGAAAAGCAGCACCCCTATCCTTATGGGGTATACACTTTATCCGATGAAGCACTTAAATATGCCGAAGCCAAGAACGAACAAGCGCTCAACACACTATTGATTGCCGAGAAGAACAACGACTTCAAACCGTTTAATGTGATGGGCACTCAAACCATTGAGCTCGGAGATTTATGGTAAGTGCGTGTCGTTCTCGTACAAATGAATGACTCGGTTTCTGTCGTATAACCAAAACACCAATAAATAACGATCACCAGTGTCCACAGGTAATCCACGGTGCATACTGTGGAAGCTGGGAAAGATCAGAGCGTGCCCACTCGGAATGGGTTTAACAACACCGTAATTATAAAATTCCGTTCCGCCACCTTGATACTTACCAGTATTTAGGGGCACGACAACAGTTAAATCAGCGCTCTCGTCATGGTGCCATGCCCCTTGCTTCTTGTCTTTTAGGTTATAATTAGCGATCTGCACACTGGCAATCGATCCGCATTGTCGTTGCCAAATGGAAAAAAAGATCGGGTTGAGAATGGTTTGCACGATGAACCACATATTTCGATAGAGCTCTGGACAGCGCTCCTTTAAAACAATCTCTGGAATTTGTCGAAGCTCGTCTTCATATTCATTGGGCTCGAAACTAAATGCCTTCTGCATATGCTGGATTTCATCCATCAGCAGCTTGCAGAAATGTCGCCTAAACAATGGAATCTTATAAATCTCTGGGTGAATTTTCTTTAAATGCTTATGCACTGGGGTTTTGCCCATTTTATCAACACCTTGGCTGGAATTGAATCGACTGATAATCGGCACAGTTTCCTGCACAGCCTCATAAACGCTGTGGTTAATACCCCAATGCGATTGCATGGATAGCAAATAGTTTTTTAAACGATAATCTGTCACACGATAAATATACCATGTGACAGATCAGATTGTTAGGACTTAACTAGCGTTAATATGACCAGCCAGCTTTGCATCATGAGCATAACCAGCCAAAGTTTTTGATGGCTCAAAGAATTTGTCTCGTTCAATGGTTAATCCCATCGGCAAAGTTATTGATTCAAGCTCATGTAGACTGACAGATCCAAGCTCTGGGAAACCCATGCCAAGATCACACAACCCAAAGAGATTTCCAGTCTCTTCATCGTATTCACTGATAAGCCAAGTCGCTGCACCCACTGGGCTAAACAACTTTAAGTACGGCATATCAACATTTGCATCGCCAATATTTTTTGATAGTTTGGCAGCTATCTCTTTAGTGATTAGCTTCATCACTCACCCCCTTCGTTATATAGTGGATCTAACATTTTAATATGACTAGGTACTTCTGGTGGTTCTGGATCTCCAGCCCAGCCTTCTGGCTCCCAGACAGCTTTTTCCCAATCAGTCGGCATAATAAGATCAATAACATTTCTTGTATCTCTTTCCGTGTGCACCACATCATCCAAGAGCTCACCAATCAAATCAAAATCAACAGTAGTCTCAATCACAGCCAGACCGCCATACCAAGTCTCTGCCTCTATCTCTTTCATGTGGTTCCACATCTCATTGGGATCAGAAGAAGATCTCCCAATCCAATCACCAGTTTCCGTATTAATAATTAAATAAACATTCATTGCGTCCATTACTCACCCTCCTCTATTTCAAAATTACAAGAATCATAAGGAGTCATCATCAACCCAGCTTCTTCAAAGTTTTTATAGATAATGGTTTCCCACTTATAAATTGGATAATCCGCATAACATGGATTCAAAAGATCCCAAAGAATACCGCCTTCACAAATGAAACTAAAAGTGTCGTTGTGTTCATACTCTGGAACCCAAGCAACAGCCTCATCATTCCACCCTCTCTTTATCTCAAAAGCAGAAGCATCATTATTTTTAACTCTAATGTCGCCATCCTTTTCATAGATAGTGTAGTCACCAAAACTGTAAAAATCTTTCAAAGTTTTGAGCAACACTTTCTTGATTTTTGGTCTAAGGTCTTTCATATTTTTTCCCCCTCTTTTTTTAAATATGTATTCATGACATTTATAATATACACTTTTTTGTAAATAAGTACAACTATTAATACAACAAAATAGGATAAAAAAAATTAGCGTATTTCTTTGTATATTTGTATAACTTTGTGTATAATCTTCCTAACCTATACTGGGAACCAATGTTTATAAGGGATTAAAATGGAAGCAACAGAGATACAAACTAATTCAGTCAAATACCCGAAAGGGCGTAAGAGCCTAGCGGTGGACAAAGATACTTACGACAAACTGCAAGCAATTTGCGACAGCGAAAGGCGCTCAAAGATCGATCAGCTCAAGGTGTTAATAGAATCTGCCTATTCTGATATTATCAGCACAAGAGAGCAAAACTAATGTTTGACAAATTTAAGCGGAAGAAACAGGTAGCTGTTTCTCAAGAGATTCAACACCCTAGTGAAATATTGGATCTCTTTGTTCGGTTAAACCTTTTTCACCAAGTAGCGTTACTAAGGCTGATGTCGAGAAACCTTGTCATTAACATGAACGGCAAGAGCGTTCTGGGACATGAGATGAATTTTGAAGTCAATGGCGCAATGATTGAAGCCACATCTGACGATGATCTAACCGAGACTGGTGATACCTAACTGATTTCTCAGCGCTATTTCACGATCTTTCTCGTTGGGAAGAATTGTGGGCGACATTAATTGTTGTGGCGCGAGATCAAGCTGCGGTTCAAACACTGGCTCGACCAAGCTTGATTGCAAGTTAGGATCGATGCTTGTAATATCTTGTTCCAACTGTTGTATTAAATCACCCCTTTGTTCACCAGTATAAGGCTGTACTTCTGGCTCAGTAATAGATTCAACGCCCTTTTCGGAACCCCTTAGAAAGAGCTGCATATTTCTAAATGTGCCTTCATTAAAGTGATTATACATTTCGTCCATCGATTTTGCGTAATCGTCTGGGTTCTCTATTAAGGCATTAGTAAGGTTTTGCAAATATCGGTTGTATTGATTTGTAGCAGCATTTTCAAAAACCATATCGCCAGCGCCTCTGGAAGTAAGAATATGCAACAACTTATTAAGGTTTAAAACATTCTGAGCTGCTGCTGTTGTTGTGTCCAAAGATTCATCCATTAAAGTTTTCTCTATAGCTTGCAAAGGTTGGGTAGGAGATCCACCTATTTGTATTGAAAAAACATCATCCATGACATCGCCCAACTTAGTGAAGCCAGTGTATTCTTCTGGTGACAACATTTCTTCCATCATTGCTTTAATCTTAGGCTGTTGAAAATAGTTCTTGAATCGTGGCAGCCCCTTTTGTAGTTGCGAAGCTCTGGTGAATTGATCTAGTTTGCTCAAAATAAACTGCTTCTTTACATCTTTAAAAAGATCTGGGTCAGCAACCTGTAAAAGCCTTCTAGCGTTTCTCAGCGACTTCAGAGAAACATCGGGATCAAAAAGGTTTTTCATAGCATTAGCGGTTTGCTTGTCGCTCATCATCTTCCCAAACTTTCCTATGACCCCTTTTTCTATAAGCTGCAAAGCTGGCTTTGTGGGGTCATATACTCTCCTTGCTTGCTGATAAATAGGTGCAGACTCATCCATCAAAGCAGTTAGTGTTTCCGTTAAATTAATGATTCTTCCGTAGTCTCCACCACCAGTGTCTTGAATACTTCTAATCAACTTTTGAACATCGCTTGTTCTTCTGGCATCAAGCGACATCAAATCATCAATTAACACGCCATCCTTGTAAAACATCTTCTTAAACTTTTCCAAGTTTTTAATCGTAGTGGGGCTTGGGTCCATGGTTCTGACAACATTACCGCTTGAATCTAAAACCTCGCCAGCAATCTGGCTGTCTATGATGTCAATAAAGCCCTGCATATTATCAACTTTTATCCCATCTGGAGCCTCTTTCAGAATATCATAAAGTCTGGTTGCTCTAGCCTTTCTTCTTCTTGTTAGCTCTTCTAAAACCCAGTCACCAGCCTCTTTAAGCCTTGTGTTTATATCACCAACAGTTTTGCCAGAGCCGATTCTATCCGCAAACAACCTAATGGCTTCTTCCGACTGAAGCGCTTGGCTTTCATAAAACTCAAAAATCTTTCTGGTGTCTGGCTGTCTTGTTAAGAAATATTGTATATCTCTGGCTCTTGATCCTATTTTGCTTGCTTGAGCTTCTGTCAGATCAATACCAAATTCTTTTGCCAGAGCCATTCTTTCTTGAACGCTGGCATCTTTCCCAAGGTTTATTATGCTTTGTAACGCATCTTCTTTGTTCTTAAACTTAGACATAATTCTGGCTGTGCCAACAGTGCCAGTTCCAAAGGGAATTAAAGACCATGCTGAAGATTCAAGCAAGTCATAATAAGCAGCCGATAACTCTTCTGGTGTTGCGTTATAAAAATTTTCAATCATCAGCTCCCTACCAACCCTAGGGACAGCTCCAGCAGCAAAATTGCCAGAAAACCCACCTAATGCGGTAGAGCCAAGTATAATAGCAGCTTTACCAAGTGGGTGAGCCACTGCCGTTGAAAGCTGTTGTCCAGTTCTAAAACCCCTTGCAGCACCAGCCATGCCACCGCCAACATCTGCTACAAAGGTTGCAGTAGGAGCTAAGTTGGGAGTAACAACATCTCCCCACCAACCCACAGCACTGTTATCTGGAAATTCTTTGGAATATTTTTTTCCCCCAAACACACTTGTGCCAGCAGGGTCTTCATAATAAAGGTTGCCGTCTTTGTTTATATATTTAAGAGCAGCATATTTGTCGTTTGGAAATCGTTGCGATGCTAGATATTCAATTCTAGTATTATCATCAAGAAACAAATTAGACCTCGCCTTTCTAAGCGACCAATCATCATTATTTTGATCCCAAATACGCTGATTATTAGCTATATCAGAGATCTCACCATCAATTTCTTCTACGATGCTGCTGCTCATGAACTTTTGCTCATTTTTGCTATCATAGCGTCTATCTTAGCAATTGCTGCAGATCTTTCATCTGCGCTTAAGTTTTGATACTTGCCCACTCCGTTCTCAATGTCATCTTTTAATTTTATAGCGCGAGCTAATTGCGGAGATTGATTCTGTGTATAAGTAGAAGGCACCTCTTGATCTTGACCTTTTCTCCAGCCTTCTGCAAAAGCCTTGCCATCAAAGCCTTCATCAATATCATAAACATATCCATCCGAGTCTCTATAACCGCCTTTCACAATCGCCTCAAGCTCTGCGGTTTCGTCTGCATCAAAGAGTAAATTATTGTCATACCAATCGGTTTCAAACTTTGTCAGCTCTCTGTAAACCTTGGAAGCACTAATTTCTCCACGCTCCGCCTGTTCTTCGAGCTCATCTGCCTTTGCTACATAAGCGTTATAAAAATCAACATCTCTTTGGGCGATTCTCTTTAAATAATCAGACTGCTTCATAAAGCCATTATAATTTGATCCAAGACCGGGTGAAGCCTGTATAAAAAGCTCCATCTCTCTGTTCGAGATAGCACCCTTGGTTCTGCTAACTATATCCATTGTAAAGCCCATTGATATTTGGTTTAACAATATTTGATCGCCTAGTATCTGTTGCGCTGTTTCATCACTATAACCAAAAGCATCGAGAAGTTTTCTGGGGTACATAGTCAGCCTAGCGACCTCCCCAAAATTATCTGGTCCTAACCTCGCAGCTATCTCTTGGGCTTCATTAACATTAGCGATAGCAGATACCCCAGCTCTTTGTTTAGCTAGTACCTCATCTTCTGCTGCGTATTGCCTGTCTAATGCCCTTTTTTCCCTCTCACCTCCGCCTTGATCTATATTGACAACACTGGAAGGAGATTTAACCTCTATTGCGTTCTTCTTTTCTATAAGATCATTAATTATCTCATCGTTTGCAACATGATCTCGCACAGTTTGACGAACCACCTTGCCATCTGCGCCAACATACTCAAAAGTAAGCAACGGACCTCTTTTGTTTTTATAATCCAAATCTTTCAACGATAGCTGTCTTAGATATTCCAGCGCAGACCTTTCATCCTGCATAGCCAATTGAGCAGCTTGTAAACCAATCTCTCGTTTAGCTTTTCTATTCTCCGCATCATTAGCTCTCATTCGTTCAGATGCTCTAGTAAAACCAACGCCTAAACCAGTAAAAGCTGAAGCACCGCCTGTGTTCGGGGTGGACAACAAGCCAGCTCCTAGGTCTGAAGCTAACTCAAAAAAATTCATTTTAGGGGTGAGAGCGACATAAGGAGATAAGCGCCTTTTGTATTTCTCAACACTAGCATCAAACTTTGCATCGGGCTGGTTTTCCAAAGACTCCAACTCTTTTCTCAGCTTATCAATCTCTTGATTGCTCGCAGGTTGTTCATCATCTTCTGCGCTTTCACCCAATTGTTTAATGAGTTCGGGCTCATAAGGTGGTCCCAAGTCTTTTCTAATGGGGCGTGGAGCCGTCACAGTAATCTCTTCTATTGCTTCTCCAGAGATGGGGTTTGTTGAATATGTCGTAGCTCCAGTTGGAAGAGATATATCTATGTCCAAATCCTCGAAAATATCAATTGGAGTTGCCATTAGATGATGTTCGGGGTTGTGTTTTGGTTTTGTCCTTGGTTGAAAAAGCTACCTAAAGCTCCTAATGCGCTTAATCCAACACCTAAACCAGCCTGTAATGGGCTAGGTCTTGGTCCAAAAGTCGTTTGCGTTTGCGATTGAGCTGTTGGCGCTGACTGTATAAACGGCAGCAAAGCTTGATATTGAGCTAACGGAGCTTGTTGAGCTTGCATTAAATTAGCTCTTTGAGCGTCTAGTTGTTGTTGTGCAAGCTGTTGTTGCAAGCCTCCAGCGCCCATTAATTGATTTAAACCAAAGGCTCCAGCCTGTTGAGTTTGAGTTCCTAGACCCTGTAAACCAGCGCCCAGACCTTGTTGTGCAGCAGCTCGCTGTTGAGCTATTTGTGCTTCTACACCGCCCATACCAGTGAAAGCGCTTCCCAGAGCTTGAGCTCCGCCAAATCGAGCGCCACCCAGACCAGCCAAACCAGAAGAAGCTGCTCTTCTTGCTGCTTGTTGTCTTGCAAATTCTCCCATACCCATTTGTTGAGCTTGTGAGAAGCCCTGTGAGCGTATTCCAGCTAATGCTTGACCTAGACCCCTACCTAACGCTTCTCTTCGCTCTGAAGCGCCTAAACGAGCTCTGGAGCCAAATGCCGATTCTCCGCCTGTCTGTATATCTCTGGCTCGTTGTGTCATATCCTGTATGTCGCCAGCTTCCATAACATCTTCGATGGTTTGTTGAACGACACGATCTTCGTAAGGATCATAAAATTGTTGAGCCATTGTCGGGTCGTAAGCACCTGTTGTCTGTCTTAATAAGGCTTCTGACTCGCCTAAACTGGTTCCCAGACCGCCTATACCTTGCTGTATAGCAGCTAAAGCCTGTTCTCCTCTTGTTCGTGCGCCTTCCAGCCCTGTTCCGAGTTCGCCCACTGATTGGCGATATGCTGCTTCCGCATCCGATAGGAAGGGTTGCTGTATGCCAGCTTGAGCTCTTGCCATTTGCATGGCTTGTAGTTGGTCTGGTGTAAATTCTGCAACCTGTCTTGGGACAACCCTAGCTGTGCCTTCGTCATCAAAAAAGGTGCGTTCTGCTGCTCGCATAGCACCGGGTATAAATCCGCCACGACCATCTAAACCAAACAGTAATTGGGTGGTTATTGGGTCAAAACCGCCTTCAATACGAGTAATTCCAGACACATAGGGGTTCTGGGTGTTTGGAGCAGATCTGTCGGCTAAAGATGTCATTGTAGAGTCCTCGCTTTGCTGCTAAATTCATCCATTAAATCATACATTAACTGCGTTCCACGCCCTCTGTCTTCGTCTGAGTTGGGAACCAAGCTAATAATACCACCATTTTGTTTTTGCATTTCATAAGCACCAGCACCCCTAACTCCCTTGCCAGTCATTACAAACTCGCCATCCGAGAGCATGGCTGGGATTTCATCGCTGGTTTCAGTGCCAATTCCATTAATTGACCCATTCATTCGCTGAAATTCCTGCATATTGACATCACCACCGCCTGCATAAGCCATCACAGGACCGCCATAAGCTCTACGACCCACTCCCCTAACTCTTCTTTTAACAGGTTTTCTTTGGGTAATACTGGGCAAACCAACAGGTCTGATTGGTTTAGGCGCAGTCATAGGCAAGGCTTGCGGAATATTCTCATTGATGTTTACAGATGGAATAGGCATTGACATTAAATCTCGCATCAATGGAACACTAATTGGTGCCAACGGTTGGGGCATTGCCACTTCTTCCAAAGGCTGTGCTTCCTCAATAAAGGTTCTCTTAACAGGAATGACTGGTTTAGGTGCAGGCATAACAGGCTGCTGTTGTGGCATAGGCATGAGCTCTCTTGTTGGAGCTGGATCTCTTAATATGTCTTTTGTTATAGGTTGCGCTGGTATATCTCTCCCCCCCCAAATAGGTACGCCAAGGCTATCCACCGCATCCATCCGATTTGTAATGCCCACATCCCTTACAGGAGCAGGCATTGTCGGCTTGTTTATAGGTTGTTGTGGAACAACAACTTCTTCTCTTGAAAGGGGCATCCCACCGCTTAGTTCTGGGAATGTGCCAGCAGGCAATAGCCCAAATTCAACTGGATTAGGGGGCGGTAAACCCATCCTTCTTGCTATCTCAGCTTCAATATTAAATCTTCCTGTTGGACCCATCGCTGTCATTGGTGTAATTGGCACGCCTTGATCTTTTTTGGTTTCGTCATACGCCATTTTACCTAATGTGCCAGCCAAACCAGCTAAACCAGCCATACCTAAAGCACCTATGCCACCATCAGAACCGCCTCCAAAGAGTCCACCGCCTTGACCAGTCCCCAAAAACCTGTCTCTCAGTTTCGGTCCCAGCGTTCCGCCAAGCGGTCCTCTTTCTTCATAAATAGGATTGCCCTGTTCGTCTGTGCCGATAATACTGTAAATATCCTTTCCCGATTTATAGGTTGCAAGCTGTGCATCTATCGCTGCAACTTGTTGCATATCTCCAGCAGCTACAGCAGCTTCTCTGGCTGCTTCTAGGCTTCTTACAGCAGTTGAACTTGGGTCTGCACCCATAATCCTTTCAAACGGTCCACCGCCAAATAAACCAGATCGGCTTGTCAGCGCATCTCTAATACCGCTAAACCCACCAGCCGTTCCACCAGCAATGGATGAAACACCGGGTATGCCTAGACCGCCAATGCCACTCATGACACTGGAACCAATTGATCCTAGAGCACCGCCCAATCGTGGAGCAACCTTGCTAATAGCCCCAGTAATACCGCTACCAACACCGCCTAAAACACCGCCCAATGCTGTTCCAACACCGGGTATAAAAGCAGCTACAGGGGCTACCTTTTTAACGACTTTGCCGATACCTTTAATTAATTTCTTAAAAAACCCATATTCTGGCAAGCCAGTTTGTGGGTTTAATGATGCAATACCAGAGCCTACGACCTGCCCTTCGGGATCAAGATTATATTCCATAAACTTGCGCTCAAGCATGGCTTCTAACTCTGGGTCATCTTCTATCATCTGTGGTGGAACAATGGTGTCACCAAATTCCGTGTGGATTAAAAAATTATCCTGTCCTGTTCCTAGCTCTTGTATGCCTTGAGCTTCAAGCCCCATTGGAGCATTTTCTCTAATCCTAGAATTTTCCATCTCAATTTCTAGTCTTCTTTCTTCTTCTGGGCTTATTCCTAGCTGACTAATAAAGTCTTGATATGAAGCGCCCTCCATTATCTCTGGGGTTAATGGTCCTGTTTGGGGCAAGCCCTCTTGTTGCATAATTTCTGGTGTCAACATTTGATTTCTAGCAGAACCCATATTTCTAGGTGCAGCACGCATAAAAATATCCATATCTCTATCGGAAATAGCGCCTCTAGTTGGTTGAACAACTGAGTTTGTAAAATCTTGGGCGCGTTGAATCTCTCTCATCAAACCACTTCTTTCTTCATCGGTTAATTGGGGGGCTGGCAAAGGCAATTGGCGTACTTCTGGTGGATTGCTTGGATCGTAAGGACCAGAAACCATGTCTGGAGCAGGACCAGAAGGATCATAAGGAAGTGGTTGAGCTGGGCGCGGTCTATCACCAACTAGCGCATCTATTCTTCGTTGTAGTTCTTCGCTTATAGCCATATTAACCTGTTGTAACTGTAACGCTCCCTATGCTTGATGTAGCTTCCAAACCAGTCGGATAAGTTTGGTGGCTATACAAATCTCTTAGTGAGTTTCCATCAAACGCTTGATGGATCTCTCTAGTAGTATTAAATATTATAGCACCAGTTGCAAATTGCAACGTATCTATTTCATCATCATTATAACTAGGGATCTTATCTGGGTCTATTGCGTTTAGGTTGATCTCAAGGATTCTCACCAAACGATTGTATAATTCTGGGGTAACAGCACCGCCTTCCGCAAGCGGTAGCCTTGTCGGTAAAATTTTGCTCATGCGCCACGCCTACCAGACGGCTGAACATCAATCCTTGTGGCACCTAATCTCCATTTATAATCCTTTCTATCTTCCGTGTTATTGTCATCGTCTGACTCAAAACGCAACACAAACTGGCGACCTCTAGCCCTAACAAAGCTCTGCGTGGTGGACGAAGTAACTTGATTGGTTGAGTTTGTAGACAGGCTATCCCCATTAAAATCACGGCTTTTCAACACAATATTAACAGCGCCATTCGGTGCTGTTCCAGTGTCATTCGTAAATTTAATGTCGGGAAGAATCCTTTTAATAAAAGCCAGCGTTTCCCCATCTCCCAAGTCAAAATCCGCAGATTGCACATACACATTATCCATGGGGTCGGCATCATCATTCGATCCCGATTCATGGTCGTACAGATAGTAGGTGCTGGACGACACGCCAGTTGCTTGCGGTTTGTTTTTAATACCACTGTCAATCCAAGCATAACGAACCATAGACCCAATAGACCACAGGTTTTCTTCATAGTTATAAATCGCATAGCGTGATATTTCCTGTGTATCGTCCGATATAGATGGATAGAAGAACCAGACTTCCGAAAACTCAGAGTTTAGGGCAGCGTGACATTTGAAGGATTGTGACTGATCCAAGTCGTCAAACACATATTCTTGAACGGAACAAGGCAGCTTTTGTACCGCACCATTGTAGAAATAAAACCCCTGCTTGCTCATGTAAAACACGCCATTAGGCGCATTAACACAGGCTTTCGGACCAACCAAACCAGCACCTTCGTTGATGAGATTAACCGCAAAAGTAAGCGGTGGTCCTATAAAATTCATGCTGTATAAGCTGGTATCAGTCCAAATAAGTATTTCCTGCCTTGCTTTTAAACCGCCTACTATATGCGAACCAGCAGAAAGCCTTAGAGAACCAGAAGAATTGGTTGTTTTTGGCTCAAACTCAACATCGTTTTCTTGGTCTGAGAACGCTATAAACATGGGGTCAACAGTTCCAGTCCTTGAACCGCTAGAGAGTTGGTCTGCTCCCAGCACCACTAAATGTCTATCTACTTCCGAAGTAAGCACTTGTAAGCCAACAGTAGGCACCTTGTTTGCGCCAGATTGAGCCGATAAAGCGGTAGCTCTAGTGCCAACACCATCATTTTCTGTCCACTTATAAATACCGCCAGCACGAACATTGATAATTAAGTCTTCGCCAAAATTATCGTGCGTCCATAATCTTAGTTGATTGGTGGAGCTTAAATCGCTTGTGGAACCAAATGCAGAAGAGCCAAAGCCATCAATGCCCCAACCAGTGCCTTGAACATAATTGTCCAGACCCACACTAATTTGATAAGATCCATCGACACCAGAACCACCATTGCCACTATCGCTGCTGTTTGCGGTAACTTCATCTCCATCCGTGTCTTTGGCTGTAAAGGTATACACATTGGCGTTGGTAACTGAAGCGATTTGATATTCTTGATTTAAGACATTAGCGGTAATCAACCCACCAAGAGATACTGCTCCAGATATGGTGACGAAATCACCCTTTTTTGCACCATGAGAAGAGTCCGTTGCCGTAATAGTTGATGAGCCATTGCTTGCTGAAAAGGTAATGCCGTCAGTGGTTGTTGCCCTTATGGGCGTTATATCGTTGTATGTTCCACCCAGCTCAACATAGTATTTAAGGGTTGTGCCAAGACCAGTATAACGGCTTCCACCTAAAGACACCCACTGATGAATTGCTCGACATATTCCTAAAAAGCTGTTGGAAGAGTATTTAATCCATCCGCCTATCTTCTCAACACGGCTTTTTCTAAAACGCACAAGGTTAGCGTCTACCCAACCGCCTTCATTAGAATAATCGGTTTCTTCTTTGTTGATTCCTGCTTTAAAATTAAATTTTGCTAAAGGCATAAGTAAACTTCCTTAAAAAAGTTTACCACAAAATCCTTTTGTTAAGCTAAACGAATAATAGCGTTTGAAGCATCTGCGGTTGGAAATACAATTGTAAAGTTTCCAGCAGTCGATGTTTTGTCGCCACCAAAATCAATAGCACAAACCGCCTTATCACTTTGCGTGTCGTTGTAAATAAGACACCCTCTAGCCGTGACTGTCGCAGTTCCAAAGGTTAAATCGGCAAAATCACATAATGCCGTTGTTCCAGATGTGGTAGGTGTGACTGATGTAAGAGCTGATCCGCCAGCACTATAATTTGTTCCAGTCGCTTGTCCTGTCGTCACATAAGCTGTTGTGCTTGCGCCAAGAGTCGCTGAAGATGTGTATAAAGCTAATTTAAAGCTGTTTCCAGAAGTTGCTGTGAAATTGTGAGTACCAACAAGAAGCTCTTGTTTAAAGCTAGTGCATATAGCTGATGTTATTGCCATTTATAACTCCTTGATAATTTTAGCCATGTCATCGTGACCTTGGCTCAGTAATAAGTTTACCATAGTTACCTTATTAGAGTCTATTGCGTGCTTAATTGCAATTAAAATTATCGTATAGATGTAATCTCGTTGAGCATTGGCTTGTTGTTTCACATGATCCGCAGCGTCTGAAGAGACATCGCATATCTTATTGGTTGCCTGTTCCGCCCAAAATTCTGGGTCATGACCCCTATTATGAGTCGTGTGGACACCCACTTTACCGAGTTTTAAGAAGCTATCTGTCATTATCCTTTATACGGTTCGGGCGGTTTTTCTTCTTGAATAATAGTTAAATCATCTTTTTGCAAGATGGTTTCTACTTCATTAACCGTTCCGATTATCCAATTGCTTTCATGCGGAACCGCCACCAAGGGATCTTTTAGCCTATGGTAGCCGTAAAGACGCTCATCCAAAGCCACACATGAGTCTAAAACAGTTGATCTGGGGCTAACTCCGACCACAATATTGTTTTCAATAAGCTTGCACAACCAAAACTCAACACAAGCTCTTCCAGCTTCAGCAAAATGTAAATCATGTGCGTATGAAAAGTCTATCCCAAACAGGTCAATAGCGCCCACTTTGTTCCAATAAGCAAAAGCAATTGTATAGGCTACCGTATTGTTGAAATAAGCGCATTTTGCATAATTTGTGACTTCATCTATCGGATAAAGCTTCGCAGAAGGCACACGCTCATCCAATTCACAGGTATAAATAGGTATCTTTAGCTTGGGCAATATTTTTCTCATAACATCGGTTTGCCGTCCAGCGTCATCCGTATCGAGAAAACGACTTGGTGGGTCAAGCATAAACAATCGGTCTAGGTTATAGACTGCACCAGCAGAGTTAATGCCCCACACCTCATCCCATTCTTTAGAGTTTTCCAGCGCAATCACAAAATCAACCTGTGATACGCCAAGCCCGATGATGGCAACTTTCTTGCCCTCAAGTGATTTAATTGGTTTCATTAGGAGACTCCGATTCTCAAACTATCGTATCGGTATTCGTCCTTGGTTTCTCTGCCTTCGCTTAAATTTTTCATCCTTGCCACGCTCTCCTTAAATCTAGCTTCGAGCTGGGCAATGACATCTGGGGGCTCTTTCAAAAAGACTGCTCCTTCTACCAGCGCTCCATAGAGCAAGCTGTCTGGATAATCTGTTGATAAAACTGTCGTTCCACTGTCACTACCACTGGTTATCGAAGTTGGTTTATATAAGTAATGTAATTCAACAGTATAATTGGCATCTGGCACTGGGGCAAGTGCAAAAGAGCTCTGACTGTAGATTGAATAATATTTAGGCTGCCCTGTAACGGTTGTTGTCGGGCTGTATTCTTTTAAAAAAGATGCGTGTTTTAAATCCAAATAAGCATAAGTGCTGCTCGAAATAACAGCTAAACTCATTGGCGCTAGAAAATCTGTGGGACAGGACAAAAATCGATTTCCAGACTCGGTGGTTCCTTGAACATTCTTGCGCTGTTCTGGCAATTGCACAAAATTAAAGATTCTATCTTCAGATTCAGTAATAAATGTAGGCAATTGTGTCGTAAATGTTGTCTCGCTACACTCTAAATAGTCTTGTACGGCTGTCTTTAATGTTGAGTAAGTAAAGCTCATGATGTTGTTATTGTAACCTCTCCCACATCTACTGTGGCTTCAAAAGTATCTAGTTTCTTTCCAATCTTGCCTAATCCAACATTAGTATAGACAACAAAGGCATTATTATCATCATCCGTGTCTGGTCTTGGGTCTTTTAAAGACTCTGAATCAATAGGAGCTGGTCTGGGCTGTAGCTGTGGGTGTTTAGGATCCCATTGATCTGGACCAACCAAATAACCGTTCCATGTTTTTTTCATGTCTCTTAAACGATAACGAAAACCTGTGATGTCACAGATTCCATAAGCGTGTTTACCATCTGCAAAACTAGACATTATGGGTTGTTATAACTCCTAAGATCTGGATTAATATTAAATGAAGCTCTCTCTTCGTCTTGTGTTAAAGCGCGTAAGAACTCTTCTTCGTATAGTTGTTTTAACATTGCGGTTCTGTCTGGAGCTCTTTTGAGCGAGATGTAGTAAGCCAAACCAGCAGCAAGACAAGGGTAAAACCGATAAGGCAAGTCCAAAGTGTTCGCCCCAACATCAGCATCGTCCATCCGAGTTAAAACATTCATATAAATGGTGTATTTGCTGCTTTCATCTGGGGCTGGATAAACACTTATAGTCGGTGTTAGCTGTTTATCAACCATGAATTGATTGGGCTTACCTGTTTGACTTTTCTTTGGGTAAGATGAATATTGTGAACGACTCAGCCTTGTCATAGGCAAGTCTGTCACCTCGCTGTTAATGGTTTCACGAATAAAAGCGTCCAACACATCTATTGGAGCCGTTGCATTTGTAGAGTCAATATTATACGAAATGGTGTCTTTAACCATTGCTACGCTTTTTTGCGCTATGGTCCATTGATTCAAACCCCTGTTAGCCCATTCCGCCAACATAAGATTAAGGCTTCGTCTGGCTGTTTTTAAATCATAGCCAGTTCTCAGCTCAATTCCACAACGCTCAAAAGCCTCTTCTACAAACTCTCCTACATCTGGAGAGAAGTTCTTGCTGCCCGATGTTGCCATTTACTTCCTTCGTTTGACTTTTTTGCCTACTTTTTTTGCGTAAGCTTTGGCTTTTTTCTTACCAGCTTTCGTGTAGGCAAACTTTTTTTTACCAACAAGTGGCATAAAATACTCCTAATTACCCATATTTCTTAACTAACTTAAGAACTATCATGTAAGTATCACCACTGCTATGTCCTAGTGTTGTAAAGTCCAAATCACCTGTAAAACCACTAGCAGCAGCATTATTAGGTATGGCGGTAAAGTCATCGTAATATTCATCACCAGTTGAATCAGCAGGAAGATTGATGGCTAACACATTGCTTGATGCGTCAAAATCAATTTTGACGCTCATACCAACAGTTGCCCACCATATTCTAGCTATATCAACCGAGCTACAAGCTACTCCAGCAGAATTTGAGTTTAATGCCGAAACATCTACCTTTTTTACAGCAGACTCACCAGTGCCATCACTGACATTAGTGAATCTCATAACAGCTATTCTTTCGCCATCTTGTATTGTTTGCGAAGTTACTGCGTCTGCCATGTTAGTCTCCTAGAGCTCAGTGACCGCAGTTCTCTCTTTTCCAGCAGTGATGTAATCCACCGTTAGAACCTTAGAAGCTGCTGCGCCATTTTGTATGCCGAAAGAAATCGTCAATTCTTCATCATCTGGAGCATTAGTATTTACAACTGTGCCAGCCAAAACATTGTTTTGAAAAACATGGAATTTCTGGTCATTTGGATTGTAAACAAAGCCAAGAGTCATAAAGGTATCATCAGACATATCATTTGGTAGACTCAAAGTTGTTTGTGAACCATTCTTCTCAACAATAAATTGGGGTGTTTCATCACCATCAGTTAGTAAGAAAAAGATACCATCTGATACATCTAAAGGCGTAGTATCAGTAATTTGTAATCCCATTACGACATCTGAAGCATCAGCATCAGATGTTTTGAAACGAGATTTAAAGAACAACTGCTTGCCAGTTTCATACTTAAATGATTCTATAACTCCTCCAGAACCGCCAGCCCACTGGAAGAAATCAGCGTCATTATCAGCATCGTCATTTGTGACAACCAATAATCCACCATCTCCAGATCCTAGCGCTTCAGTTGCAGCCGAAGTTCCACCTTCTGTTGTTGTAATTACCCAGTCACCAGCAGTGTATTTATCAAAATCATCATGAAAAATATGATACTTGGTTGGGTCCAATTGTTTTATTTTTCCGAGAGATCCATCTGCCGAAACATTGGTTACTCCCGAAGTAAAGTGTGTAGTCATGATAAACAGCCCTCCTATAATTGATTGCCAGCAAATCGCACCATGCGATTCACCATTTATATGACTATTCAACTATAACATAAAAAGAAAGCGTGTCGTTAAGAAATTGTGAAGCCATGTGGTCTTTTGTAAAAACCGAACTTGCTATCTTTCTTGCTTCTTTCGACTGTGCCTTTGAGAGTGACTTTTTTTCCCTCTATTTCTTTGAAGTAATCCCAAACTGAATCTGAATAAACATCTGGGTGTATAAAGCCTTTCTCATCTGCTTTGTAGAAATCAGTAACATTATCAATAAGCTTACTAGGCATTGAGCCATAATACTCTCTGCCTAGATCATCAATAATCTTTACTTTTATCGTTTCAACACTGTTCCAAGCGCTGAAAGAGTAACTTTTAACAACTGCTAATTTTATTAAGCCAGATATTTCATAACGACCTTCTTCAACATCGGGCAAACTTGCTTTTGCTTCTGATTTTTCGTTTTTTATTTTTTCTTCAAGGATTCTTCTATTGTCTTTTTCTATAAGCGTGAATGAACCAATCAATGTAGGCAAATTTCTGTCAAAAGAAACATGACCAGCATCAATAATCCTTTTAACATTTATCATGTAATTGTTTGTTGGTGATTCTTTTATGAGATCAATCAACCTGTCTGCTGTCTCATAATTCTTGTCGGTAATATCAATCAACTTCGTGATATGTCTTTTAGCTATTATTTCGCCTTCCCAAGGATTGCCAATCCCCATTTCTACTGAAGAGTAATCAGTCAAGTAGTACCTAAGATAATTGTTTGTTGACGGTTCCTCGTCTGAAGAAGCCATGCTAACAAAACCTTTGACATCTATTATGGCAGAAGCTATTGCCAAAGCATCTCTCACATCAACATAAGTCGGAGCTCTAGGGGTGTAAGTGCTTGGAGTGTAGTATTCATCTATATAAAAATCGGGATTAGACTCTTTTGCGTATGGATCGTAAGCAGTGTTGTTAATTAAATGATCGAGAAGTTTCACTAAATGTTCTGGATCTTTATGACCAGTGTAATCAGTCAAGCAAGTGCTACCAATTACTTTGTAATCACCATCTTCATGTTTGAATAAATAAAGATTTTTACGATCTCTCTTTGTATTACAGTGATCGCAATTTTTATCTTTTATATAAAAGTATTTTTCTGGCACTTCTACATCTGGCAAACTTCTAAAGAAATATATGTCTTTACCTTCTTTGTCTACCTCAGTAAAATATGAACCCACAAACGAATAACCATTCATTTTTGGTATTTCAGCATCAACTGTGAACCATTTATAAGGTGTTTTGACATTAATTGTACGAGCATCGGGATATGCGCCCCATCTGTCACGCGCTCCCCAAATAGTAAATGGTTCTTCAATTAAGACCTCTGTATCGTGGATAGCGTACTCAAAATGTGAGTCAACCCTGCCTTTTGCCTTACGCCTAGTGATCTTTTTAGCGTAGTCTTCGAGCTCTTTTATGTTATCTACTGGTATAAGCGTGGATCTTGATATTCTGTCCATGCTAATGCCCTCCGTATTTAAAATATGTAATCATCAATTAATATTATACATAATGTGTAAACTTGTGCAACTATTTATACTAATAAATTACAATTATTTTAATATCTCTAGCCATTCCTGCACGACTTCCTCGCCAACAATGTAAACATACATATTTACTACCTTTTCGGGATCAGAAAAATCTGTAGTGACTTCACCAAAATTAGATTCTTCATAATCTCTTATGGTTGCAATGATGTTAAACACATCATCACCGCACCATTGCTTTGCTCGATAAGTGCCAATGATGTAATAATCGGTATTGAATGCGTGGTGGTGGATATCATCGATGTTTTCTACTACCCATTCTGTGCTTTGATCGTTAAGGAAATCATCAAAGTGTTGTTTGATTTCTTCCTTCTTGTAATATTCTTGTTTCATTTATTCACCTTTCTCATTGTTAAAATATGTAATCATCAATTAATATTATACATAATGTGTAAACTTGTGCAACTATTTATACTAATAAATTACAATTATTTTAAACAAAAAAAAGGGAGCCGAAGCTCCCTTTTATTGTAATACTGAGTAAGAAAGTCTGTTTATATCATAAACAGCGTATTACACCTTCCATTAAGCTCCCTGTGAACCATAGATTCCACGCCAGTTAGACCATCCAAAGCTGTATCGTTCTCTAGCTTTGTAGCGTATGTTGCCAGTCGAAAAGTCTGGCTCCATAGAAGTCTCCATTCCTGTTCTTTGGAACATTTTGAGACCTTCGCCTTGATCTGTCACTGAAGTCATAGCAAACCAAGCATCTGGGTCAGATAGATAATGGTTGACGCTATATCCACCGGGTAAAACTCCAGTGTTTTTAATAGCATTAATGTCATTATCTGCTGTTCCAGATCTTTGTGGACTGTTCATGATTCTGTCTGCAATGAATACAAGCTGTGGTGGAACCACAAGTTTTGATCCTTGCACAGAAATAGTCAGTCCTCGATCATCAGTGAAGGTTGCTATGTCAATTAACGCATCTTCTAATGAAGTCTCATTAAGGTCAGCCATAGTTGTTGCTCGGTTAGCAGCAGTGCCACCACCAGCTAGTGGGTGAGCAGTGTTTATTAAAGAAACACCATCTCCTCCAGTATAACTAGAGCTAAATGCGTTATTTAGTACATTAGCGCCTTTCACTTCTTTGGTGTTAGCCATAGATCGTGCTAGTGCTTTTGTGTATCGTTTTCCTAAAGAATCATAGAGATTGTCTTCGACAGCCTCTTCCGTTAGCGCAAATGCAAGCGCAATCGTATCATGCGTGTATCTTGCAGTGTAGCTTTCAGAAGCATTGTCATAGACAACTCCAGCTCCTTCAGATTTAGTTGGCGCAGAACCAAAACCTACGATTAACACTTCTTCTTCAAAGGCTTTTTGCGAGTCTTCGATAGAAAAAATTTCGGTATATTCTTGATCGTATTGATCGTATTCCATACCAAAAAGGCTGTTTAATCCGGGTTCTAGCTCGGCAGCTAATTGTGCTCTTGAAATAGCCATTAATTATCTCCTTATGCTAGTCCAGCACCTTTCTGTCCACAGATGTGATTTTGAATCACAACATAGACATTGGTGTTGGTGGATGAAACATCCTCGTTATCGGGGTCTTGAGAAATGTCTAATGCTTTCAAAGGTAATGTAGCAGTGGTAGCACCAGTGCCAATATCGATTTCAGTATTAGACCTTCCAGATTTTGTGTCGCCAACAGGTGATCCGTCCACAATGTCAAAATTTCCAAACAAGTCGGCTACTGGGCAAGCAGCATCTCCTTGAATTTCAAAAACAACATTAGGGTCGTCAATCACGCTTGCGATTATATCGCTGGCTGAAATACTACCGGGGTAGTAATTCTTAAAGACTTGTTCGCCAGAAGTAGGGTCGGTGTAAGAAACTCCGTTAAACACACCAACGATAGGAACAGTGCCAGTAGCAGCGTGTCTACCCAATACACCAGCAGTGAGTTGTGTAACCAAATCACCTTGGTAAATCGGAGTAGTTGCGCCACTTGCTATTCTGTAACGGCTTTGACCGCCAGAATAAGGAGCTCCACCCATCATACGAACAGGTCTACAACCAAAAGGGGCATCTTTATTTGCCATTTGTCCTCTCCCAATAAAGGTTAGTTAAAAGTTATTTTTTTCCAAAAGTAACTTGGGACTCTCTTTTAGCATCATACTTAACATATCGGCTGTCTTTTGAAGAATCGCTAAACATAGTATTGTCTAGTGCTTCATTGGCTAGACGGTTTCTCTCTTCGTAGTGAGCTCGCCTCTCCTCGACAGTTTCTTTTGGTATTTTTGCCAAAATAAGTCCTTCATTATGAACAACGCCAGCAAGTCTACCTTTTTCTTTGGTAGGAAGACTCCAACCTTCGGGTAATTCTGAGCCTTGAACCAGCTCCCAACCCTCTCTAAGCCTATAGCTTACATTGTTGTTGTCTTCTTGACCTAAAAACGACTCCCTTATCCATCGGTACTCATAGCCCTCTGGAGCTGGGGGAGCGTCCAGTTTTCTTACTGGTCGCCAAGGTTGTCTACGAGCTTTTTTATCGTGTGTCTCGGATTCACGGCTGTGTCTAACGCTATCTGTTTCTTTATCCGCCATTATGCTGTCTCCCTTTGAGAAATTTTTTGTTTTTCTTTGGCAACCCTTTTCAACCATTCCTCTTCAGTCATGTTGTAAGGTTTTAGCCCTCGAAGACGCTTAATTTCAGATTGAGAAAATGTAACGCCATTTTTATTGCCTTGTGTTTTTTTCCGACTTCCTACGGAAGCAGACGCGACTCTTTGCACAGTGGGTCTATCATCTTTTGTTTCGGCTTTATCACGACTATCCAAATCTGGATAGACATTGTAAATTCTTTTATTCAATTCATTATAGTAATCTTTCGAGTCAGCTTCAAACCCTTCATTCATTAAATTGAAATGAGTGTAATAAGCATATTGACTGGCTTCTGCATTGTTTGCGTCTGATTGATCGCCATACCAAGGGTTCTGATCCGCCCAATCCAACGCTTCTTTTGTGGGCTCTGGAGCTCTTTCTTGTTGTTGAGTTGGTTGAATTTGCGCAGATGGTGGCACCTGTTGTGCAGAACCTTCTTGCGTTTGTCTGTTTTTAGCAACCCTTAACTTCTCTTTTTGTATTGATAAATCACTTTTTAAGGTGTCTGCTTTAGACATCAATTCAGCATCGCCAGAATCAACCGCTTTTTTATACAATTCATTCGCCTGTTGTTCTTTTGCTTCAATAGATTGCTCTTCAGCAACAAATAAATTCTGATTAAGGTTTGCGGTGTGTTGCCGTAAAGCCATATTTTCAGCTTGCAACTGATTTAAAACAGCAACGCTTTGTTCAGCCCTTTCTTCTGCTTCTCTTGTTCGCTTGTTTAATTTGTTAATTCGCTTAGAAACACCTTTGGTGTAGCGATCTAATTCTTCATCCGAATCAACAGCCTTATCAGCGACTTGCGCTTCATCTTGGCTGTCTTCAACGACAGAAATATTAATTTCTTCTTCTTGTATCTGCTCTTTTGCTTCTTCCATTATAAACTCACTATATCATCTGGATTAGAAATTGTCGCTATCACCTCATCATCATTGATGATTCTAACTTCTGCTCCGTCTTCCAATTTAAATCTAGCCCCAGCATATCGTCCGATTAACACCCATTCACCTTCTTTACACCAAGGAGATCCATATTTTTCTTCGCTATAACACAAAGGACCACACTTAACGACATAAGCAACCACAGTTGCTAGTTGTTCTTTGTCTAGGGTTTCTTTGGTTAATGCGATACCACCTTTAGTCAAACCCTTGCCACGATAGGGTAGAACCAAAATTCTCCAACCAGTTGGCTGTGGCATCCTTTCCAAAGCGCTTTTCTCCAGCTTTTCTGGATCTAAAACAATGTCAACTGGGTCAACATAAGCCGTAGCTAATTCTGGTTTTGTATTACTCATTTATCTGAATTAAAGTAATTTTTTATAAAATCTTGTATAGTGTATAACGCTTCTAGCTTGCCTTGCAAGTATTTATGGTGCTCCATATCACTAAGAGAACCACTCATATAAGTTTCTCGTATTTTTTCCAGCTCTTTCTCGATCTCTCGATTGAGCCTTTCTGCAAAGTCTATTGAATCCATTTAATACTTATATTTGAAGTCTAAACCTTGTGTAGCTGCGCCACCACCACGACACTTGATTGTTTTGACTGCACCACCTTTTTTCATTTTTGAATTTCTTAAAGCAATGGCTACGGCTTGTTTTTGCGGATAGCCTTCGCTTTTCAGTTTAGAAATATTGCTAGAAACTACTCCTTTGGAGTTCCCTTTTTTTAAAGGCATTATTTCTTCTTTTTCTTTGATCCAGCAGGTCTACCTTTCTTTTTTGCTGGAGCTTTTTTTGCTGGAGCCTTTTTAGCTGCTTTTTTAACGGTTTTTTTAGGCTCTTCGCTTGTTGGCGAGCCATTTCCATCATAACCTTGCTCAATTCGCTTCATTTTTTTCGCTATACGCTCCATGTTTGCAGCATGGTCTTTAGCTTCTTGAGCTTTTTTAGCAATCAGCTCTTCGGCTTCTTTAGCTCGTTCCTCTTTTTTTGCTTTTCGCAATTCTTTGATTGCGTCTAATTTATAAGAAGTGGTCATTAATTGCTCCTCATTTTTTGCTCTAATTCAAGCAGTTTTAACTCTGCTTGTTGTTGTAATCTGTCTAAACCTAATTGTAGCTTATCATCAGCAATGGCTTTTTGCACATCAATTCTTTGTTGCTGCAATTGCATATCTATCATTTTTTCCTGCACTTGCTGCTCTTGTTTCTTGTCAAACTGGTCTTGCTCTAAATCCAGCTCTTTATCTCTAAGCTCTAATTCCTGTTGTCTAATAGCAACCAATGGATCACCAGAATCTCCCTGTTGAATTGAAGATAAGAACTGATTGGTCAGTTCAGCCATAATAGGTGCGCTCATTTGATCTATCATCATTTGTAATTCTTGAGCCATGGCTTGTGCCTGTTCTGCTGGAACTTGTTGCATTTGCATTTGTAACATCGCAATCCTTTCCTGCATCTCTGGTGGCATTTGTTGTTCTGCTATTTGGGTCGCTAGAAACTGCAAATGTTGCATAACATGACTAATAACAATTGATTGCATTTGTGGGTTTTCTTGAACGACTTTGGTCAAAAACAGCCCTTGGTGAGCTCCAACATGGGCTTCGTGGTTTTGCTGAACAAAAGCTTGAGCTGGTTGTCCAAGCAATAATGAGCTGTTTTCCAAACCAGCATCAATCGGTTTCGGTGTCATGTCTGGTGGCGGTTGTAACAAAGACTCAACATTGTCAATGCCTAAAGCTCCATACATTCGCTTATAGGCTTCATATATACCCAATGGTCCATGCACTTCTGGAGCTGATTGAACCATTTGTAAAAGCTCTTGAGCCATTGTGATTCTTTGGCTTTGAGAGAATATATTAGGGTCAGACACAGGAACAATATCGACACGATCATCAAAATCGCTAATTTTTATGTCCTGTGGACCAGAACCAGTGTCATAATTGTAGGTTGGTGGCAAATAATCGGCAAAAACATCAGCCAAAAGGTTAAATTCAAGCTTTTGAGCATAATGAAGTCGCTTGTGTATAGCGCTCATAACCTTTGTACCTCGCTCTAATAAAGCCACAGTGGTACCAACAGGCATTGCTTGGTTCATATCACCAACATTCATGTCAGCAATAGCAGCAAACCGCTTACCAGAATCAACCAATATGCCCAATAATTGCATCAACACATTGCTCGGCTCTTTAATCGGCAACGGAATAAGGTTTTCTTTTAGTGATCCGCCAGTGGTATCAATATCCCTAAACTCACCGGGTTGTAGGGGGTCGGCTTCATCACGAATACGCATACCTCTTGCTTTAAAACCAGCAGGAAGGTTAGCCAGCGTTCCAGCATCGATTAACTGCCGAAGTATGGATGTTGATGCTTTGGATAGACCGCCAATCATGTGTGACAGACCCAATCCGTAAAACCCCAAACCGGGTAAGAATTTATATTGAACAAAATAGTCTATTTTATTTTTAGATGGATCGTTGGGGTTGTAGTTTCTGCGAATTGACAACACTTGGTTTGAGTGTTCGTCCACAGTAACAATATAAGGAAGCTTTAAGCCAGTTGGGTTGCCTTCCGCGTCTAAATCTTCATAGCCCTCTAAATCCAATATGGTGTGAACTTCATAGATAGTCCTGTTCCTATCTTCGGTAAAATCGGGTCGCATCCCTTCAATTTGGTCAATTTCTTCGGTTATATCGCTTCTATCTTCGTAGGCTTCGTCTTTAATTTCAACATCTGAGTAAAAACCAGAGAGTTGTTGCTTACGAATCTCGTTTTTAGACATACTTATCATGTGGGTAATTCGCTCCGCATTAAAAATGTCGGGCGCTTCATAGGGCACAATAAGATCTTCGGGTGGAATAAATTTAGAGACAGCCCTGTTTAGAACGAAATCAAAGTAAATTTTCTTAAAGGCAGAACCAGCCAAAGGCAAGTAGAACAACAATTGATCGAGTTCGGGGTCGTATTCTTGCATTACATTCATGATGTAGTAATTCATAAATTCTTGCACTCGTTCAGATTGAGACTCCACTTCTGCAGTTCTGGCACCAATGATTTGTGTTTTCACTGGTCCTTTGGCTGGCAATAGCTCTTTGTAGGCTTGGGCTTGAAATTGTGTTACAGCTTCCGCCAGTATAGGATGTATAACGCCAGTAGAGCCTTCAAACGGTTGAGATCGACTATCATCGAACTTCATACCGAGATATTTCAAGCCATCTATGTATGTTTTTTCCCACTCAGAGCGTGATTCTAGGTCGTTTTTAATAGATCCCAGCAAATCAGAAGAGAGCTTGCTTAAAACATCGTCATCAATACTGTCTGCTAAATTAGCAAAGAAATCTTCTTCTGGGGCAACTTCTTCAACCTGTTCACCACCACCAATAATAATTTCATCACCAGCAACCACGACATCCAATGCTTCCGCCAGTTGCTCTTGTGTTGTTTTTTCTGGAATAACCTCTATAGAACCGCCAGTTTCTATAATATCTGGATTATCTTCTGTACCTAGTTTCTTTTCTACGACCATATTACACTACAGTTTAACACTATTTTTTATCAATAATATACCACTCTGTTCTTTCTGAGCAGTTTAACTTCATCTTGGTAGTCATCTCGCAGCTCTAAAAAACCGCCTTGTCTAAATCGCATCAAAGCCATTGTCATGGAATCCACATAGTCATCGTGATCGCCATAAGGAAAAGAAGCAACCTCCTCTATGACTTCATCGGCAAAAGACTCATCGGGAGCCCAAACCATACCAGACTCAAATATTGGTGCGACACTGTTAATTCTTGCGACTTTATCCTGCCCTCTGCTTGGCGTATAAGATGTCACAGGTATTCCCATTCTTCTTAGCTCATGGGTCAATGGGGTTCCCGATGCTTTAGCCTCAATTAAAATACAGTCTGGCTCCCAATACTTGTATTCATCCCAAGCCATTTTCTTGAGCTCTGGAAAGTCCACCCTAACTCGTTTTGCATCCAAAAGAATAATATTAGGAGTCGCCTCATCTTCGCTTTCAAAAATTGCCCATGTGGTAATAGCAGAGTAATCGGCAGTTTCTTTCTTGGAAAACGCAGTATCGTAGCTCTGAATAATATAATTATATGGTGGAACTTGATCTTCATGCCACCTTCGCCACCACTCTCTTTTGACAATAGATCCTTCCTCTGCGGTAGGGTTTTGCATCCATTGTGCGTTCCATTTGGCTATCGGCAAAGATGCTTTTACGCCCAAAAGTTCTTCTTTTTTCCAGAAATTGCCCCATAACGGCTCTTCACTTTCTGGCATAATTGCTGGAAATTCTACAATTTCCCATTGATCCGAGTGGTCATCAGATTGTTTTTTTAGAAGCTTACCAACCAAATCTTTGGTGCTCCAGCGTGTCATTACTATAATGATTGTTCCACCGGGTTGTAAACGCTGTCTAGGACCAGATGTATACCACTCATAAGCCGACTCTAATGATTTTGGCGACAAAGCATCTTGCTCTGAGTGCGGATCATCGATAATTAATAAATCGGCACCACGACCTGTTATTGCACCGCCAACACCAGCATAAAACGACTCTCCCTCTTGGTTTGTGGTCCAACGACCAGCAGATTTGTTGTCTGCTTGTAGTTTTAACTCTGGGAAAATATGCTGAAATTCATCGCTGTCGATTAAATTTCTAACTTTTCTGCCGAATCTGACTGCCAATTCTGCTGTATGCGTACACTGAATAATCTTTAATTGACCGTTTAAGCCCATCATCCATGCTGGAAGATAGGTTGAAGCAAACTCTGATTTTGTGTGTCTAGGTGGCAAACAAACGATTAATCGTTTTAATTTGCCTTGAGAAATTCGATTAAACTTTTCAGCAATAATTTTATGGTGTCTGCCTTCAATAAAGCCACCCCACATATACTTAACAAAAGACAGAAAATCGTTACGACACTCTTCCTGTTGATCGATTTGGTCATAACGATTTAGCAAAGCAATAGCTTCGCTTTTGTCTTGGTCTGACAAAATATCAAAATCTTTTAGAGAATATTCGTCCATAATTAAGCGAGCTGGATAGAAGGTAGTGACATGGTGGTGTTCTATCCAGCTCTAAGCACCAATGGAGTTGTGCCTATTGTCAGTATAAAAGATATACCACTAATCTTCTTTGTTTTCTTCTTCATCAATATCACGGTAATAACCAACGATATGGAGTATTTGCTCCAAATATCGTGTAATTTCACCCATGGTCATCGATAAATTCTCATAACCTTGGCTTGTAAGCCCATAATAAGCCACTCTGGGCTCTTCTCCTTCCTCAACACTATCTAAGTATTCCTGCATCACATCGGGCGATAATATGCGCCATTCTACAGGCGATGATTGAATCGGCTCTGGAAGTGGCGGATGATAAATTGGTGGTCGTTCAGCAACCGTCACCACTTCTACAGGCTTAACTTGTGGCTGTATTTCACGATCCCCAAATAATGAGAATGTGGAGCATCCGCTAATTAGCGGTAGCAGTATTATCAGTTTTTTCATCAAATTGATCTGGATTTGTTATTGTCGTTAAATTTTCCACCACTCTAGCAGAAGCTCGGTTCACTTTACCTTCTAGCACAGCAGGTTCAGTCAATGCCATTCCTTCTAGGTTAAAGTTTGCGAATTTATTTCTTAATTTTGTCACCTGCGCTTGACTCTGATTGTATTGAACACTAAGAGTTTGTATTTGTTCTGCGGTCTTTTTGGCTTGGTCCAAAGCTTTTCTTATCTGTTCATTTTGTTCTTGAATAGTGCGCTCCAAGACAGCTTGATTGCTAATCGCTGTCTGCAATTCAACCTTTACTTTGTCTAATTGAGTCAAAAGAACAACATTAACACCAATAGAAACAAATAAAAGACCGCCTAATACTGCGAGCGCTTTCACTTATTTTTTTTTGGTTTTAATGCTTACAGTTGTATACGCTTCATTGACATCGGGTGTTGATTTATCATCACCCACATATCTACCGTCTTCATCTCTGGCACGAATTTTCTTGTCTTCATAGCCAAGAAAAGTCTTTTTAAACCACCTTGATAAACCTATAGCCATAACTTACTCCTTTATTCTTTGTCACCTTTAAAACTTTTGGAAGAACCAGATGTACCTGCATACAATCCAAACCAAGCTGCTCCAGCCCCAACAACAATAGAAATTAATCCAGATTGTTCAAAGGATGGTTCGGGCAATTCCATAAACCACATCACTGTATAATAAAGTAAAAATATATATACAGTCAAAAAAGCTCTTGGAAAAATACGCCAAGAATCAACTGCCTGTGCTAAAAAAATCCATTTTTGGTGTGGATTATTGTTCTTTGCGTCTTCTAAATCTCTTATCTTGTCTTTTAAAGAACCGATCTCTTCGACCATAGCCATAAACTTATTTAAGTCCATTTCGACTTCATTGCGATCCATGTCGCCTTGAAATCTTCCACTTGGTCCATAATTATCGTTCATATTTCACCTATACTGTATACACATCTAAGGCATCTGCTTTGCCTTTAACATTAATGCTTGTTATTAATTGTAGCTTAAATTTTGTAAATTGAGCAGTATTTTTGCCGATCAACAAATCGATACCCACTTCTTTAGTAGCAGATTCAAGTCGTGCTGCTGTGTTTACCGCATCACCAATAGCTGTATAATCGAAACGACTATCGCTTCCCATATTTCCAATCACCGCTTCGCCCGAATTAATGCCAATACCAATCGCTACTGGTGGCAAATCTTTCTGTTTGAGCTCTTTATTAAGCTCTTCCATGTTTTTCATAATATCCAAGGCACAATCAATTGCTAAATTTTCATGTGCTGGTTGATCTAAGGGCGCATTAAATATAGCCATCATTGCATCGCCTATGTATTTATCAACCATGCCTTCGTATTTCTGAACTGATTTTTGTTGTGCGGTCAGCGCTCTATTCATAATGTAAGTGACATCTTCTGGTGGCAGTGATTCAGACATCGAAGTAAAACCTCTGACATCGGTAAACAAATAGGTTGCGTATCTTTTTTCGCCTCCAAGTTTAAGAAGCTCTGGATTTTCTTGTAACTTTTTAACCTGTCTGGGATCAAGGTAGTGTTCAAACTGTTTTTTAATTTCCTGTCTGAGCTTGTACTGCTCTCTAAAGTTTAAATAAAAAGCAATGGAGCCTGTAATAAATCCAGAGATTAACGACCAAGTAACATCGATTAAAAGATTTGATTGAATTAAATAAACGCCCAAATATGCAATTAGAGCGCTTGTAAGCAAAAAGAATACCAAACCCCATGTCACGCCAAAGAAGTTTAAGAAGAACCAAACCAGAACCGTTGTAGCTAAGTATATGCCTATCTCTGCAAGCAGAGCATAATCTGGAATTAATGGGCTATCCTCTATTAAAATGCTTTCAGATAAAGCGGTTTGTATTTTATGTGGCTCTAACAGACCTGCTGGGGTTGCTATCTGTGGCATTACCCCTTTAGCAGTCACGCCAACAAAGACGAAACGATTTTTAATCAATTCTGTTTGTTTAATATCAGTTAAAGAAAATTGGGGTGTATCGACCCAGCTAATCCACTTTCTTCCTAAAGTATCAGTTTTGACTGGTGGCAATCCTTTAACTCTAACCTCTTGTATACCTGCTTCTGATGTTTTTATTAGGTAAGTATCAGCACCAGCTAAAACCTTTAGAACCTCTGTGCCGTAGGCAGAAACCCATCCATCTGGGGTTCTTAGTAATAATGGCATACGCCTTACCAACTGGTCAACTTCTGTTGGTGCAACAGCTATACCTTCGTAAGCCGATTCACGAAGCAAGGGAATATTTTGCACCACACCTTTAGCTTTAAAACCACCATGATCTTGACCAAGAATAACCGTGCCAGTGGTCATTGGATAAGTGCCATTATCGTTTTCAAAAGTTGCCACCACACTAGGGGCAGACGCAAGGCTTTTAGCAAACTCTAAATCACCGCCAAATCGGTCATTCTGTGGAAAGCTAATTACCCAACCCACCCCTAGTGCGCCTTTTGCCACAAGATCGTTTTGTATTGCAGCTAATCGTTTTCTGGGAAACGGATAACCACCTTCTGCTTCAACATCTTCTTCAGTAATGTTTAATATAGAAAAATAACCAGAAGGCTCTTGTTCTTTAACAAGCGCATCAAAGGTCTTTAGCTTTAGTATCTGAAGCGGTGTCCATTGTTGGACCAAGGGCACTCCCAATAAGACCATAATAGCCAATAATTGAAAAAATCTAGTCACCTTGATTGATGGTTACGGTTTTATTACAGTTTGTAGAACAATTATAATTAACCGTAATACTTTTATTGGTTGTTCCAGACTGGCTGGCGGTAACATCATAGTCGTCAGTATAAAAGTTGAGTTTCATATAATGATCGCCACTACCAGTTTGTGTTATGGTCGCATCGTTATTATCCGCAGAACCACTGGCATAAATCTTGGCATAGTGCTCACCAGTCCCAGATTGTGTGATCGAAAAGTTTGAATCATCGCCAAAAGCTCTTATTTCTCCTTCTTTATCATCACCTGTTTGCGTGATCTTATACACATTATCGTCACCCTGCATATAGATTTCAGCGTCATTATCGTTCCCATTCTGCACTATATCCATGTCGTTAGAATCATCGTCAGCATCTATATAGCCGAAGTTATCGTTGCCGTCTTGATCTATTTTGTACTCATTTCCAGTGTGATTAGCAACTTGGCTATATGCTCTAGCAGTGTTTCCTGTGCCTTCTTGGTCTATATCTATCTCTGCATTACTGCAATTATGGGTGGTGTAAGTACCTTGAGATAAACCACACCAAACTCTAGCAGTATTGCTTGAGCCAATTTGGTCAATGTGAATAAGCGAAGAACTCCCTTTGGTTCTTATCTCAACACTGTTGTCCCCAGCATATAGGTTAAAACTAATCAGACTGATTAATAATAATCTCATTCTCGCCACCTCCGTTGGTCGTAATGCTAATTTGCTTTCCAGCAGAAAGGATCTCAATATTATACCCACCTGTTTTATCTAACTCTAAATCAATTGTATTCTCGACCTGCCTAAACAAAGTTAAAATTTCGCCCTCAACAAAAGTATACACTTGAGCGTTTGGGTCAAAACCGGGGATAATGCCTTCTATTTTTACCCCATCTAACTCTCCCTCATCGCCATCATCCTTACCGCCTGCTGCTACTGTTTCAATCATTTCCAATAAATCTTGCAAAAAATCAACAGCTAATAGGTCAATATCCAATCTGGTGATCTCCTCTTGTAACTCATCTTTGGATAAATCGCTGTCATCATCCAAGTCGTTTTCTTCTAAAAAGTCAGCGTCTAATACATTACTTGATGCACCACTTTGTTCATCAACCGCTTCTTGTACCTCATTGGGCGGATTTACAATCAATAAATTATCTATGAAATTCAACGACAAGTTAGCTAAAGTGACAGGCTGTGTTGGCGGTCTTTCAGCAACGCTGACCATTGTAGCTTGGAAAGGCTGGTTTAAAACCTCTGTCCCAGCTATTGTTTCTACGCTTATAGATCCAGATGTTGTGCCATCTGGGTTTGGCAATAAAATAACTAAAGAGCGCCCTAATTCATCAACCGTTGTGGTGAAGTCAGTGCCTCGAATAAAGATCGAAGCTGAAGGTGTTTCAATGGAAATATTCTCTTTGTCTATTTTCCCCAACGCGCCAGTAATAAAACGCGCGGTTCCGCTTGCCATCTTGAGCGCCATTTTGCTCTTAGATGGATCAGGGTCAAATATGTATTCATCAATAATAATTTTAGAATGTTCAGTAAGACGAATAACAGAAGAATCGAGAAACGTAATGCCAAGCCTACCGTTACCAGTGCGCACATCATCGTAACTAAGAATATCCAGAGAAGGTCGTGCCAATAATCGATCTGTTTGATCTGCTCGTAAAACTTCTCCATTTCCTCTAAGTTCCGATATTTCTCCTATCTCAGAATAAGCGTTGGGTATAAAAAGAATTAATATTAACAGCCACTTGTGCATTGGTCTACATCTATAGTCCCATTGCTTGTGGTCGCTGTTATTACAACAACATCTGATACGCTACCAGTGCTGTTGGTTTGATCTATGTCTATGTTATTAGTGCTTCCAGTGATAACCGCAGTAATGGAATGATCTGAATTACCAGTTTGTGTCGTATCAATGTCGTTTGAATCTCCATCAACATTCCAGTTGTTGATACAGCCTACAACTTCACAAGTTGCATTAATATTATTTGACGTTCCAGCCACCACTATATCTTGATTACCTGCGGTAGCTGTCGCTGCTGCGCCTTGGGTCATTGTTAAAACATTGGAATCCCCTGTTGCAGCATAATCAAAATCAGTGTTGGCAACATCCCCTGTAGCACCTAAAGCTAGAGTAGTTGTATTACTATCCCCTGTTGTTGTCGCTGTAAACGAAGTGCTGTTACCTTGAGCCACAGAAGCAGCCATTGTGTTTGAATCTCCCACTTGGTCTATATCAACAGTCATTGATGTACCAGTAAAAGTGGCTCTTGCTTGTGATGTACCGACCTTATTGGTATCACCAATCTGATCGATATTCATGGTTAAGCCAGTACCGCTTTGCGTAATATATATATCGTTATTACCTGCGTAAACAACAGATACCGAAAACAACAAGATAAGGCTAACTAACTTCTTCATAATTAAAATCCCATAACTCTTTTTCTAAACCCTTTTGTATTAACGTATAAACAGCTTCTTCAATCGCTACTCTGGTTGCATATCCCATTGCTTCATTTTCACTGTAACCAGTCTCTACCTCGACTAATTCGGTTCCCATTTCTATAAAACGAAATATATCTCGGCTTACACCTGCACTTAACACAGTTTTGCTTATCATACAATTTAGCATAACTTCACCTGTCTGAACAAGAACAGCCCTTAAAGACACAGTAATTTCATCTTTTCTCCACTGGTTTTTTGAGCCAATACCTAAGTACCTTGCGCCATTACCGCCAGTTCCAATGTTTGTGTCGTACTCAATGATTGCGCCTTCAATAATCAAACCAGCAAACAACAAAGGCTTCAGTGTATTACCGTTTTCACCGTCATAAGTCTGGCGTGTACTTTTTATAAGCTGTCGCTCTCTGGTCAAAGCATCTAAATTATTACGCTCCACGACCACAAACCAAGACCCCTTGCCTGCGTTTCTTAAAGAATCAATTAAATAATGATCTGCGCCTTGTGTGACTGCGGTGCTAAAAAGCGCCATTTTCTGTGAGCTTTTACGCTGTCCTGTTAGGTCTTGAAACTTATAAACAGCAACCACTGCTTGTCTTTGCGGTGGCGGAAGATTAACCAGTTTTTCATGCGTTGGACGTATAATCTTTGCTTCTTCAACGCACTCAAGAAAGTTGGCGCAACCTGTATGACCCACAGGAGCAAAATTGGCGCAGCTATAAAGCAACGGCAAGAATAAAGCTAAATACCACAATCTTCTGAACATATCCCAAATATTCCCACAGGAATAATAATTTCTGTTATTGTCCCATTCTCATCAATAACGGTGAGCGTTATATTAATTCCATCATTAACAAACTTTATAGTGCTGCCTTCCAGTTCTATGCTGCCACCTGTTCCACCTTTCTCAGAATCAAACAAAGACTCTGCTATATCCCTTGAGAGTTGACTATATACTCTGCTTTCAAGGTTTCTTAAAAATTTAGCCAACGTGGTATTATCCGCTTCTCGCTCCGCTTCTTTTAAAGCGTTCTCTATATCTTCAGCGATTTCATCTCTGCGAGATTTTTCTTGTTCATCAATAGTTAAATAGTGTGAAGATGTGCCAATACCGCTAAAACTAGGGCTTTTAAACTCTTGGACTATTTCATCTCCAGATGATGTTGCAGTAAATCCGAGAAGAATAATTATCAAATAATAGGTTAGCCACTTCATTTCTTTTTCTTTTCGTTTTCTTTCATTTGTAAAACCGTGTTGACCTTTTCCTGCAATCGAATCATATCATTGTCTAACATTCGTATCTGGTCAATGAGTTTAATAAGAGTAATGTGCATATCTTTAATGGTTGGGTTTATAACCCTTGTAATCATAACCCAGACAAAGTAAACAAAATAACCAAGACCAACCATTGCTACAATCGGGAACCCAAAGTCTGCGATTAACTGTGCTATATTCATTAGTCTCGTCTGGCATCTATGGTTCCATCTTCTACAAAGTTTTCAGTTCGAGCTATTCTATCTAAATCTGGAGTTAGCTCTAAAGCAGAGCTTACACTGGTGTCCAGTCTAATCATGTCGTTGTTTATGGTTTTAACTCTGGTAATTAAGCTCTCAGTAAAGCCTTTGAGAGTATTAATTTGATTCACCACACCACCCATAATTTGCTTCATAATAATAAATATAAACGCACCTGCCACCAGTGCTCCAGCAATAGGAGCTCCAACCTCTGCAATTAGAACAAAGACATCGTTCATTCTCCTAAAACTCTATCTCTCAGTCTTAATGATCTGTTTTTTACTTGTGTAGCCCAACGAGAGTCCATCATTTCAACTGCTGCTGTCTCATAGTCCTTATGCTCCATTGCAGCTAAAAAGCGCTTAAAACCAAGCAAACGAGTCAGTCCTAAATTAAAGCCCATGTTTGCTATAACTCTTTGTCTGTCATCATCTAAATCTCTCCACCAAGGGATAGCCCTATCCAATTCAGCACAAATCGTGTCGATGTCTTTGTCTAGGCACTCTAACACTCTTTTTTCAGAAACAGGGGTGCCGACAGGCAAATTACACTCGTCATCTGTGTCTAAAACCAAATGACCTACGCCAAAAGTGTCATAACCTAAGTGATCCTTGTATATTTCAAGGACCATGCCTTCATCAAATATTAGCTCTTTTATTAGCTGTTCTCTATCCATTTTCTCGTTTTTAACTCCAGTAAATATCACAAAGCAGGCTAAACACGACAAAAGTATAAAATTTCTCATACATTGTCTGGATCAAACAACCCTTTAGCGATGAGTGTTCTCCTGTTGAGCTCATGCTCTTTCTCAATATCCTCTTTATTCTGACCTTCATATTTTACCGCATGAAAATCATCGACCATCATTAGGTTTATGTTTTTATCGCCAACATACATTTCACCCAACACACGACCAAATTTACCTTTTTTATCTTTTTTGGTCTTTATAACCACTTGACCTTTGGCTAATTCGTCAATGAGATATTGTTTACTCATAAGACCTCTAACCTTTTCGTCTTTGTTTCGAGTTCTGCTTTCTGGAGTATCAATGCCGTATAAGCGCACACGACTTGCGTAGTGAATATCAAAACCAAGATCAATAACGACATCAACCGTGTCGCCATCAACAACTCGTTTTACTTCACAATTATATTCATACATTATAACCACCCAAAAGAGCGAAAGAGATCCCAAAGCACATAGGCAAAGCAAATCCAAAACCCTTTACGATAAAAGATATAATTCTCATACAAAGGCTTTGATATTTTTTCTAGGTTATATAGCTCTTTCACTCATGATTCCTACCCCTTATCTTTCGCTCTGCCTATATTTAATGCACATAGATCGATTAATTTATAGAGCTTACCGATCCAAACATCGTCCTTGGGTGTAGGTGTTATCGCAGCAATAATGCTGGCTACACTAATTATTGCCATAATAATGGCTAAAGCATTTCCAATTGTTTGCATAATTATTTCCTCTTTTTATTAAAAAACTATCCACCAAATATTATTCCAGCCATGCCAACCACTAAAGTAACCAGTGTAGCTAAAATAAAATGCTCAAGTCGCTTAACTCGATGTATTACTTCAAGCCATCTTTCAGCACAAACAGCTTCATGGCTTTCTATTTTCGTATGCACATTAGCTATACGACTTTGCATATCCATTTCTAAGTCAGCAATTTTGCTCATGCAGCCTTTTCAACCTCCCAACAATTCATATTGGAAGCAACTGTTCGTCTTTCGCCTTCACCCCTAAAGGGGTACACCATATGCGAGAGCCAAGACGGAAATATATACAGTTTGCCCACTTCGGGCTGTACTTCAAAACTTTGTGGTGGTCTAAGTCGTTCCACGTTCATTATCTCGTTACGACCATAATTAAACGCTAAATAACCATCGCAAGCGCCAGATGTCTCGTATTTATTATACATTGGGCTTCCAGCAGCAGGTTGATCCAATATTTGCTGCGGAACCTTGGTCCAGCTAGTTGTTGATAGCCCCATTAATGTTTTAGTGCCGTGATCGTGTATAGGGTTATAATCACCTGCATAACTGTGCACCGACCAAGCTTCATCAATTGCAACTTGTCGATTTTTGGCTAAATTATTTCCTGTGCTTTGCATAAAATGGTTGATGTATTGTGCCCCCAAACTCGTAATAAACTTTGAATACTCTCTGACTTTTTCATGCTCTGGGTCCATGTTCAACTGTTCACCTTGGTGAATTTGCCCTACCAATGAATGAGCAAGAGATTCTTTGTCCTGTTGTTTCCTTAGATCATCTAAATAACTGTTTAAATCATCAACCATTGGCTCTGGCATACGAGTTTCCAACACATAAACGGCAGGAAGATTCCAGATATTGACCTCAATATCTGTCTCCTCGACAGGCTTTGCCTTCTTCTTTTTAGCCATTTCTAGCTAGAAGGTACTGCAAAATCGCTATCTGGTACTGGATCGCTAGGCGGATTAGTAATTACTGAATCCACTTGACTCGCAAATACAACATCCCAATGTGAAGTCGGACACATTGCGGTCAAAGCTGCCAGATTAAACGAACTTTTAGCTGCTGCGGTGAAATCACCATCGGCTGCTACGGCTTGATGACTGAATACAGTTTTGTAATAAGTCGCATCGCCTTCACTGTCGTTCTCATAAGTCATTTCTAAATCCCATTTTTGAGCCTTATTGGACTTCACATGGGGAATAGATTTGGTTAGCTTTTTAGTTACTGCCATTTTTTATTCCTCTTTATTGTTATCACACTTATCATGTGCCTTAGATTTTAATTGCTCGACTTCTGCCGAGAGTTCTTGGACTGCGTTTATTAAGTACCATGTAAAGTTTTCTGCATCGACAGATTTTACACCATTTTTTTCTGTTTTAACCACTTCAGGTAAAAATTCTTCTAGTTCTTGAGCAATAGTACCAAGTTGTATTCCTTCTCTGTTGACTACAGCAGATTCAGGGTTTTCAAAATCTACTATTTCATCAACTGTTCTATAGTCAAAGTTTCTGATTCTTACTTGGTTAATAATCTCAAGACCTTTTTTGTTATCTACGATATTCTTTTTAATTCTTTCATCAGAAGTTTGGTTCCAAGCTGTTGTATTATTAGTGTTGTAAACACCACCACCCGAAGGAGCGAGAAAAGCTGTGTTAGAGCCTTTACCTGTTGCGCTTGAACCAATAACAATTTCATGCTCAGTACCAGTTCCACTTACATCCGCTTCACCCCCTATTACTATATTAAAATTACCAGTTGTTGTAGTATCTCCAGCATCGTAACCTATCATGGTGTTTTTATAGCCTGTGGTAACTGCTGAACCAGCGTCTTTACCAACACCAGTATTGGAATATCCAGATGTAACATTATCTAAAGTAGCGTGTCCAACTGCCGTGTTGTTGGTTGATGTCGTTTGCGCACCTAACGCAGCATTACCTATCGCAACTGAATTTGTTGCTGTTGTTGCAGTGTCCATTGCACCTACACCTATGGCAATACAATTATCTCCTGTGGTCAGTGCAGCTAAAGCGTCTTTACCAATGGCTGTATTGTCTCCGCCAGTTGTAATTGCTAAACCAGCATCTCTACCAACTGCTGTGCAGTTAGATGCGTTGAAACTAGCTGATGAAAGTGCGCGATAGCCAACACCAACATTACTTCCAGCCGTTGTTAGACCATCTCCAGCAAGAGAGCCAACAAAAGTATTGTATGCGCCTGTAGTGATGGCACCACCAGCATAATTACCAATACCCACATTATCTGATGCGTCTGTCTGAAGAGTTAATGCGTTATAACCAAGTGATGTATTTCTGGACCCTGTTGTAAGAGTCAACAAAGAAGAAGCACCTATGGCTGTATTTGATACACCTGTCGTAATTGCCGTGGCAGCATTGTAGCCAACTGCCGTATTGTCATTTGCAGTGGTATTAGCATCTAAAGAATAAGCGCCTACAGCCACATTTCTTGTTCCTGTCGTGTTTGCTGTTAGTGCCTGAGAACCCACAGCCGTATTGTTAGCTGCGGTAGTATTAGCACCTAAAGAGTTGTCTCCAACAGCTATGTTATTAGTTCCTGTGGTGTTAGCGTCTAAAGACGCATAACCTATAGCCGTATTTGTATCGCCTGTGGTGTTTGCTGCTAAAGCATCTCTGCCCACTGCTGTATTATTACCACCTGTAGTAGTAGCGTATAAAGAATCATAACCGACTGCTACGTTGTTAGCTGCTGTTGTGTTGGCTTGTAAAGCCCTAGAACCAACCGCAGTATTTGTTGCACCTGTGGTGTTTGCTACTAAAGCATAATGACCAATAGCGGTGTTATTACTCGCTGTGGTATTAGCATCTAGTGCTGATCTTCCTACTGCGACATTTGAAGCACCTGTGGTGTTAGTTTTTAATGACTCATAACCTATAGCAACATTATCTGAAGCCGTTGTATTTGCTGTTAAAGCACCTTTTCCTACTGCTGTGTTTGTTGAGCCTGTTGTATTAGCATCTAAAGTTTCTGCACCCACAGCTACGTTTTCTGCGCCTGTGGTGTTTGCGTGCATGGCTGAATAGCCAACTGCTGTGTTGCTATTTGCAGTTGTATTATTCTGTAAAGCACTAAGACCTACTCCAACATTGGATGCACCAGTCGTATTGGCATACATAGAATCTTTACCTATCGAAACATTGTTTGATGCAGTCGTGTTTGCTACCAATGCTCTGTAACCCAAAGCTGTATTTCCTGCACCTGTGGTATTCACCACGCTGCACTACCCACCGCAACATTATTATCTCCAGTTGTCGTTGCCCCAGCAGCATTGTCTCCCACTGCCGTATTGTCCGAGCCTGTTGTAAACGCATCAAGGGCAGCTTCACCAACGGCTACGTTATCCGTTCCTGTGGTCATGGCTGTACCGAGCGATCCAGAACCTAGACCGACATTGCCTGTACCGCCTGTCATATCTAATACGTCAGTTACGGCAGCGCCTGCTCCTGCGCCATCGGTAACGACCATCTTAATTCCGCCATTCGGAATGACGACATTGGCTCCTGTGCCTTGAGAAATAGTGACTTGATAACCCGCACTATTTTGAATAATCCAAGTTTTACTAACTGTGTTCGGTGCGAGAGTTACTGTATTGGTTGCTGTAATTGAACCTGTTAAGGTTAACGCATATGCTCTAGCTGCATCAGATGCACCATCTGCCATAGTAATAGTATGTGAAGTACCAGTGATTGCTTCCGAACCACTACCCCATGCTTCTGCTATTAATTCTAAATTTGTATTGGTACTCGTTCCCCAAGTACCCGACTCATCGCCTGTAGCGATTTCTTTAAGCCTTAAATCATTTACGTAAGTTGCCATGTTTAAACGTTCCTTTCTTTAATTAAATCATTTTTAAGCGACTTTATCCACCCAATTTGGTGTTTGCGATGGACTAACTTCACTATAAGATGTTGTTGTTTTACTTATATCATTCCAATCTGTTGTTTGACCCGGCACTACATCCCCCCAAATTAATATAGATGTTATTTCGCCTGTTCCATATACCCCTGTTAAGTCAACCCCACTTGCTCCTGTAACACTAACTGAGCCTAAACTTCCTGTTAATCCATCCTGTGTAACTGATATAACATTATTAGTTACTAAGCTTAAACTTCCTAAAGCACTTGTACCAGCAAGCCCTGTTGGATAAACATTAGCATCAGCAGTAACTGTTTCTTCGCCTTGCGATATAGTTGATGCAGTACCACTAACACCTGTAATTGCTGCTCCATTAACAACAATTGTTCCAACCGCACCTGTTCCAGCAAGTCCTGTTTCTGAAACATTTGCATCAGCACTAACACTTTCAGTACCTAAAGCAGTAGTTCCTGCTAATCCTGTTACAGCTACATTAGCAGTACCCGTAACAGTTTCAGAACCAACAGCACCAGTAGCTGCTACTCCTGTTTCTGCAACATTTGCTGCACCTGTAACAGTTAATGAGCCTACTGCACCTGTTCCAGCCAAACCCGTAAGTACAACAGGTATAGGCTCTCCCCAAGTACCTTGATCCCAAGTTCCTCGACCCCAGCCGGTAATATTAGCCATTGGCTAACCTTACGCTATTCTAATAATAGCGTTACTTGCGTCTGCAGTTGGGAACGATATTGTAAAACTACCTGCTGTGCTTGTTTTGTCTCCACCGAAATCAAAAACCGCAACTGCTGGATCACCAGTAGCTGAGTCATTGAAAATCATGCAGCCTCTTGCAGTAATTGTGCAAGTACCAAAAGTCAAATCAGCAAAATCAGTATAAGCGGTTGTTCCTGAAGTAGTTGGATCAACTCTAGTTAAACTTCCGCCTTTAGCGGTATAGTTTGTACCTGATGCCTCTTGGCTTGTGGTATAGGCTGTGGTGGCAGCACTCATAGTAGCTGAACTCGTATATAGGGCTAAATTGAAGGTATTACCTCCAGAATTTTTAAAATTATGCACACCTTCAAGAAGTTCTTTCTTAAAAGAAGTACACATAGCCTGAGTTATAGCCATTATAGCCTCCTTATAATTTCAGCTAAGTCTTTATGACCTTGCTGCTCTAATTGATTACCTATTGTACACATGTGGTTTTTTATTGCCTCTTTCATATAATAAGTAATTATAAAATGACACGCATTTCTAAAAGCATGTGCCTGTGCTTTAATAGGATCGGGAGCAGTATCTGCAACCGAAACTAATTTATTTGTAGCCATTTCAGCAACTTCTTCTACTGAATGACCTCTATTATCTGTCGTCTTTACGCCTAAGTCGCCTATTGATATTGTAAAAGAATCTGTTTCCATTAAAATTTCTCCGGTTCAGGAGGCAACGGATCACTTCTACCTGATATTCCATAAGGAACAGCATGTTGTTTTACAACTTCAGACCATTTACAAACATTCATTCCTTTTTCATCAATATAGGAAACTACTGGATCATTTAAACGATGATAACCATATAGTTTATCTTTTATATCAACATCAGCATCTAATAAGTTTGACCTTGTAGCTATTGATACTTCTATATTTTTTTCCATACATTTAGCTAACCAAAATTCACAACAAGCCCTACCCATTTCTGCAAAATGCAAATTTCTTTTATACGTGAAATCTGCGCCAAATATTTGAACTCTTCCAACTCTATTCCAGTAAGCAAAAGCTATTGCATATGCAACTGTATTATTTATATATCCACATTGAGTATCTTTAACCAATGCTTCTATAGGATAAAGTTCTAAAGCTGGAACCCTATCGTCAAGTTCACAAGTATAGATAGGAAATTTAACATTAGGCAATTCTTCACGCATTAGTTCAGTCATTGTACCTGCATCTTCAGTTTCAAAAAAACGTGAAGCAGGGTCCATAATAAATGCCCTATCTAAATTGGGAATAACCCCAATCATTGCATTAATTGCCCAAGTCTCGTCAAATTTCTGACTATGTACTTTAGCAAGATGGTAGTCTAATTGGCTTTCTCCCATTGCAACTATTGCAATATTTTTGCCTTTAAGTTCTTTTATAGGTTTTTTTAACATGCTTATACACCTTGTATTCTTATTTGCCCACTACGATAAGCATCTTTCCTATTTCTACCATCACCCTCTATAATTAATTGTTGTAAAGCTTCTTTATACCTTTGATCGTACAAACTGATTACATCAGGTTCTCCTTTCATAAATGTATATGCTTCAATAAGACATCCATACAATAAAGTATCAGGAGCATTAGTTCCTAACCAACTTGTACCATCACTTGTCTCTGTAATTGATTGAGGTCTGTAAAAATAATGTATTTCTACTGTATATCCAGAATCCGGTGTAGGTCCAACTATAAAATAATCATCATCAAACTGAGCATAATATATAGGTAAGCCAGTTGTCGATGAAGATGGATATGCTTCTCTTATAAAGTTTACATCTTTATTTAAAAGAAAAGTATAGTTACTACTCGAATCTAATACAGCTAAAGAATAAGGATACAAAAAGTCTGTAGGCGTTGCTAAATAAGCGTTTGAAGTTGTTAACGTTCCCGTTTGATTCTTTCTAAACGCAGGCAACTGAACAGAATCCAATATCCTTTGTTCTGCTTGCTTTATTATAGTTGACAGATCATTAACAAATGTGGTCTCTGTATTTTCTGTGTAATCTTGTATTGCAGATTTTAATGTTGTAAAAGTAAATGACATTAGCTTGTTGTTATAGTTAATTTACCAATTTGACCTTTTAGCACCATATTATTCAAGTTTGAAGCACCATAAGCGGAGTTCCATCCGCCAATAGGATTCCAACCAAATAATCTTCTACTTGCTTCTAAATCTGTTTGTGGTCTTGGTTTTCTTAAAGCTTGAGGATCAGTAATCTTTATTCTTCCTAATTGATATTGCGGTTGATCTTTATCTAAAACATCTTTTCCTACCAATAAACCGCTTCTTCTCTGATCTACAATCTGATTCTTTAAATCACTTAATTTATATCTAAATCCAGTTCTATCGCATATTCCATATGCATATTTTCCTTTTGCGTAATTAGCCATTAATTATAACCACCCGGCACAAATCTAACTGAAGCCTTTACTCTATTTTCATCTGCTGCAAGCTTCCATTGTTCTTCATACTGTTGTTTTAGAAAAGGAACTCTTTGGAAAGCTTCTGGATTCTTTTGAGCAATATAATAAGCTAATCCTGAAACAAGACATGGCAAAAACAGTTTAGGAATATCCAAATTATTTGAAGCTGGAGTTCCAGCATCATAAATTTGTCTTAATCTATACCATATAACCTTATAAGTCTGCGCACTATCTGGAATAGGGTATAAAGTAAATGTCGTTGAACTTGTATTTCTGTTAATTAAAATTTCATTAGGTCTGCCTTCGTCTAGCTTATTAGGTATTCCAGCATAAGTAGAAAAAGATACTCTTGTTAATTCAGTATCACTTTGAGAATTAGAATCGCCATCATCAGTTCTAAGATGATGCTCTAACAAGTCTATAGTATCTGCATCTAGCGTATAAGTAGCGGTTCCAGCAGTTAATGTTGTAGAGCCTGACTCAACTTGCCAAAGATTAAGCCCTCTATTAGCCCACTCAAGCATCATAAGATCAATACTACGCCTTGCAGTACGCAAATCGTAACCAGTTCTCATTTCAAGACCAGCTAACTCAAATGCTTCTTCTGCAGCTTCAGCTATATCTAAGTTGAAGTTGTTTGTAGTGGCTGTAGCCATAACTATTTACCATGGTACTTGCGCCTTAATTGATCTTGGTACATCTCCACTTTACCGCCAGTTTTATAAGATACTTTCTTACCACTTTTTTTAGCATAAGCTTTAGCTGCTTCCTTACCTTCTTTAGTATAAGAAAAATGTTTTTTACCGACTTTCGGCATTACTTATCTCCAGCTTTTTGCTTTGCTTTGCCTATATTAAATGCACATAGATCAATAAGTTTATATAACTTACCAATCCAAACATCGTCTTTAGGTGTAGGTGTTACAGCAGCAATAATGCTACTCACACTAATAATTGCCATTATTATTGCAATCATATTTGCAAATGTTTCCATTATTTATCTCCTTTATAAATATTTATCATACATTATCAGGATTAAAAAGACCTTTAGCAATTAATGTTTGCCTATTAAGTATATGTTCTTTTTCAATATCCTGTTTATTTTGTCCTTCGTATTTTACTGCATGAAAGTCATCAACCATCATTAGATTAATATTTTTATCATCAACATACAGTTCACCAAGAACTCTTCCAAATTTACCTTTCTTATCTTTTTTAGTCTTTATGACGACTTGACCTTTATCTAATTCATCTATTAGATATTGCTTACTCATAAGACCTCTAACCTTTTCGTCTTTATTTCTAGTTCGTGACTCCGGAGTATCAATGCCATATAAACGCACACGGCTTGCATAGTGAATATCAAAACCAAGATCAATAACGACATCAACAGTATCGCCATCAACCACTCTTTTTATTTCACAATTATATTCGTACATTTGCTTATCTTCTCTTTCTAGCCGTTCTTGTTCTTCTAAAAGACCTATTCTTTGTCTTAGAAGTAACTCTTAAATTACTTCTTTTTTTATTTCTAGGATTTCCATCCCTATGATGTACATCCTTCCCATCGCCTTTTCTTACCCTTTTAGACTTTTTTAGTTTTGCTCTACTCGCATTTCTAGCAGCCCTATTCTTTTTTTGTTTAGGTTTACTTTGATAATTATCATACTCTTTACGATAATTTCTCTTTCTTTTGCGCATTTATTCCTTATCGCCTTTGAAACTTTTAGATGATCCTGAAGTACCTGCATATAAACCGAACCATGCAGCACCTGCGCCAACAATAATAGAAATCAATCCAGATTGTTCAAACGAAGGTTCTGGCAAATCCATAAACCACATCACTGTATAATAAAGTAAAAATATATATACAGTTAAAAAGGCTCTAGGAAAAATACGCCAAGAATCAACAGCTTGTGCAAGAAATATCCACTTTTGGTGAGGATTATTATTCTTTTTATCCTCTAAGTCTCTAATCTTATCTTTAAGATCACCAATTTCTTGCACCATTGACATAAACTTACTGAGGTCCATTTCGACCTCATTTCTGTCCATATCGCCACCAAATCTACCAGATGGATATTGATCGTTCATTAGCTAGGGTCTGCATAACCTTTATTAGCCCAAATAACAATACTATAAGTGTCGCCACTTGTATGATCATTTGTAGTTAACAATAGATCGCCATTTATTCCAGTACCTGCATTATTAGGTATGCCGGGTAAATTTTGACTACTTTGGGTAAAATCCCAAGTGTCTGTCCAATCTTTAGGTGCTTGACATATAAACATATTGCTAGTTGCATTCCAGTATAAACTGAAACCCATACCAACGTTGCTAAACCATATTTTATTTAGAACAACCCTATTACAAGCTTGACCTGTAATTGCGCTACTTGTAAGCGCTGAAACATCAATCTTAGCGACAGCACTTTCTCCAGTGCCGTCACTAATATTAGTAAATTTCATTATCAGGTTTTTGCCACCATCATCAAGTATAGTCTGTGATGTAACTGCATCAGCCATAATTTACTCCTTATTCAAATGGAGTAGCTAATGTACCATCACCATGAAGATATGCTTCACAATGCCATACGGCTGCTGAAGTTGCTACTAAGCGAATTATTCCACCTACTAACCAACCCTGTGCTGCTGTACCTAAATCAATAGTATCATCATTGCTTGCATCAGGAATAAACGTATTAGTATCACCTGCAGTTGCTGGATCAAATATTTGAGCAAAACCAGAGAATAAATCACTGGTATTATCCGTATTAATTTGTCCTGCACCTGTAAAAGTTGTACCAACTATAAATGTATAGTTAAGTCCTGCTGCTGCAGTAGGTAATGTTACAACAATCCCTGCTGCTCTGTTTAGAGTATAAACAGTGCCTGAATCAGTAGATTCAACACTTTTTGTTGCTGTAGTAATGCTACTAATATTAGAGTAAGCAGAAACATATCCGGTAGTGGTTATATTACCGCTAGTATCTATATCTAAATTAGTTGTAATGGCTCCAGAAGTAGAATCCTTGCTAATTTGCTCAAATCCATTCTCTGATCTAACTGGTCCATTAAATGTTGTGTTTGCCATTTCGGTCTCCCGTTAAGTCTATCGTCTTGGCTTGTCTGCTAGGTCAGTCGATAGAGTAATTTACCCTAGATAAAGTTGATGGGGGTTGAGTAAGAAACCCCCCCATCGCAGATTAGTCATATTGAATAATCTAGGTTCCATTCGTGCTAACTTAAAAGTCTAAGACGATCCTGAAGAACCATAGGCTCCTAGCGGATCAGATACCCCGAAGGAATATCTTTCTCTCGCCTTATACCTTACATTACCAGTATCGAAGTCTCCATCCATACTTGTTTCTAATGGTGTACGTGTAAAATGTTTTAATCCATTTGGCACATCAGTAATTAGAAACCATGCATTTGTATCTGTCAAGAAGTGATTGACAGCATATCCTTCAGGGATAGTGCCATTCATCTTCATAGCATTTACATCATTGTCGGCAGTTGCGACTCTGAGATCGGATTCTAGGATACGGGTAGCAGTAAACATGCTGTTAGGCGGTACAATCAGCTTACGTGGTCTCGCAGCAATTAGGAGTCCTCGTTCGTCTGTCCAACCAGCGATTGAAATCACAGCATTCTCTAACGAAGTTTCGTTAAGGTCTGCTTGTGTACTAGGAGTATTAGCATTTGTTCCACCTGACACCAATGGGTGTGAGGTTGAGAAGAAATCTACTCCATCGCCAGTATCGTATGTTCCACCAGAAAATCCTTGGTTAAAAGGATTAACAGCTTTTACTTGTTTGGTATAAGCCATACTTCTTGCCAAAGCTTTTGTGTATCTAGCAGAAAGAGAGTCATAGAGGTTATCCTCCATAGCTTCTTCTGTAATACTAAAGCCCATAGCAATAGTTTCATGGTTATATCGTGCAGTAAAAGATTCTTGCGCATTATCATAACTGATAGCTGAGCCTTCATCTTTAACCGGAGCCTCGCCAAATCCACTTAACTTAACTTCTTCTTCGAATGAACGATCAGAAGATTCAGTTTCATAGATTTCAGCATGCTCGTTCTCGTACTTATCATATTCTAACCCAAACAAAGCGTTTAAGCCGGGTAGAAGTTCTTTCAGTAGCTGCGCTCTTGAAATTGCCATTTATATTACTCCCGCTTAAATTCCAGTAGTGTTAGACAACATGTGTCCAGCGTTGAACTTAACAACTAGATCAGTGTATGAGTCCGCCCATGCATTGCTAGGTGTTTGTACTACATCAACAATTCTTATAGGAAGAGTTGCTGTAGTAGCTGCAGAAGTTGAAATATCTACTGCGTTCTTGCTAGTACCTATTGTGGTAGAACCTGCTGTTTGAACAACCGCGCAGTTACTTCCAAGAGTTGCTTGCGCGGCAGAGCCGTCAGCTTGCATCTCGAAAATAACGTTTGGATCGTCAATGACGTATCCGTAAGCATCGGATGCTGCAACAGATGCAGTCCACATTTGACTAAACGTTTTCTGGTTTGTATTAGGATCAGTATATGAGCAACCCATAAATATTCCAATTGGTGTACAAGCAGTTGTACCAGTATCTTTTTCAATAGTACCGGCAGTAACTAACTTAACAAAATCACCAAAGAATATAGATGTTCCATACGCACTAGCAATTTGATAGTGACGTACTTTTGCAGTAAAAGAACCACTAGCACTAAGTGTGCCAACAGGTCTAGCACCATAAGGTGTTGCTGAACTACTCATTTTATATCCTTAAATATAATTAATTAAAGGCAAACAATAATAATTATTGTCCACCTCTCCCAAAAGTAACCTTAGTCCTTTTATCCTTAAACATAGGCATAGCAGGGTTTTCTTCTTTCATGTAGTTTGAATCTACAGCACCCATCTGTTGTTCTGCTAAATTCTGATAATATTCTCTTCTTTTAGCAACTTCTTCTTCTGGTGCTTTACACAATAGAAGTCCACCTACTTCGATACAGTTAGGATATTTAGAATCCGCATCTGTAACGATTTCCAATTCAGGATGGTCCTCTGCCCTTACTGGTTCCCAACCTTCCCTAATTCGAGTAGATACGTTTAAATTGTCAGATTGTCCAGCAGCACTGGTTCTAACCCAACGATAAACATAACCCGCTTGAGGTGCAGGATCAGGAAGCAAGTTTGGAGGGGTCCAAGGTTTACTTCGCTCATTATTTTCTCTAGTCTCCAATGAGCGTGGAGTGCGCTTTTCTTCTAACTCAGCCATTACTTTGCTCCTTCATAAATTGAGTTGCATATTGTTCCGGTGTGAGTCCAAGTCTCCTTGCGAGGTCAACTTGTGTTCTAGTTAACTGCACTGTGCGCTGTTTTGTACCTGATCTATTAGCAGGTGCTACCACAGTCGAAGGTGTCTGAGCCGTTGCAGTATTCGACTCAGGGAAACGTTCCGGAAATCTATTTTTTACAGCTTTATCAATTTCGCCATAATATTTTTCTGAATCCCTTACGGGATCAATTCCTTGTCTAACCAATTTAGCATGCATACCATATGCTAAAGCAGTCATATCCTCATTTCCCTCTCTTTCAAACCAATCATTGTTCCTAATATATTCTATAGCTTTAGGATCAAGTTGAGGTTCTTGAACTTGAGGTTGTTGAGGTTGTTGAGGGATTTGTTGTCCGTTTTGTTGCTGAACTTGACGATTCATAGTAGGAACATAGTTCTCTACGTATGTCTTATCAGCAAAAGCTGCATTAAGACTTTCTTGTGCTTCAAGTAATTTATCAGTATCACCTGCTTCATAAGCTTGCCTATAATCAGATTTTGCTTTTTCAATTTCGCTTGTACTACGGGTTTTAAGACTGTTAACTAAAGCTTCCTCGCTTCTTGCAACAGTGCCTTTTAAGGCTTGATTTTCTTCTTGTAGTGTTCTGGCAAATTGTACAGCTTCATCACGAGTTCTATTGGCTTGCTCTTTTGAACGCCTTTCTTCGTGATAATCATACTTTAGCTTATCTATACGTTTTTTAGTTCTATCGCCAATTCCCTCAATTTCTTCATCTACATCATCTGACGAAGCCCTAGAAGGTTTTTGATCCTCTTCTGGTCTGTCATCAACAATATCTATCTGAAGTTCTTTTTCAGGGTTTGGAACCTCTATCGTATTAGATTTAGCCAAATCTTCAAAATCATCTACTTTTTCTGCTAATTCATTCATGCTCTTTGTATTCCTCTAGGATCATCTACAACAGCTTCAACAGTATCATCATTAATTAATCTGAACTCTTTACCATGAATACTAATTCTAGTTCCACTAAATGCTCTCATAATTATCCAATCGCCTTCCTTACACCATGCACCATTAGGAAATTTATTATCATCTTTATAACAATCTGGACCCATTTTCATAACAAATCCTGTTACTGATGCAGTTTCTTCAATACGTAAGGTTTCTTCAGCTTTAATGATTCCACCTGCTGTTTTTTCGTCTGCTTCCGGTAATGCTATTAAGATTTTATATCCTGTTGGTTCAGGTAATTGTGAAGCTGATTTAGACTGAATAGCCTCATCTGCTTCTATTTTCTTCGCTGCTTCTGCTGCCATAAGTTATCCTTATGCTTGCGTCAATATTTTTCAGGACTATGACGTTATCCATCGTTTCATTATGAAACGTGCATATCTTTACGAATCCATAACTTTGTCTAAAGCATCCGTTATTTCACGAAGGGCGATACGTAAACCCTGTATATTACCTTTAAGACGGCTCAATTCAGATAAATCGTTAATTTCACCATCAATAATAATATCTGTAATTCTGTTTATCTCATTGTTTAAACGATCTGTCAAGAACTCTGTAAAAGAAAAATCACTAGGCTCCATCTATTCTGAATCCTTATCGATCAACTTATCAGCAATTTTTCTTCCTAGTTCAGCACCCTTTGTTCTTTCCTGTGCTGATGTTTTAGCTATATCTGCGCCAATTTCTGCGCCTTTCATTTCAAGATCAGCTTCTATCTTAATTCTTTCTAATTCATCTTTCATTGTTGCTTTTTGCATATCAGCAGCAATCTTAGCTTCATCTATTGTAGCCTTAGTCTCTGCTTGCATTTGTTTGATTTCAAGTTCTTGTCTTTGCATTTGAAGAACAGGGTCCTCCATTTGCTCTTGTATCTGTTCTTGTTGTGCTTCTTGCTGATTTCTACCCAATAATTGTTGTGCTGCTGCTGCAACAAGCGTAGATAGCCTTTCTTCTATTTCAGGAGGTAATGGCTCACCAACTGGAGGCAATTCTGTTCCTAACTCTTGTTCAATCTGTTTTCTATACTCAAAACCTAAATGCTCAATAATATGCGCACTTAATGCTGCCTGCATTGCGTCTGCATTTGGTGCTTGTCCAGCCAATTCTTGTACTTTCGGGTCTTGAATCATAGACATATGGACTGTTATATGAGAAGGATGGTCTTGATATTGGAATGCCTTAACTGGTTTACCATTAAGAATATTCATATTCTCACTAACTGGATCAGTAGGCTTAATATCATCCTCAAGAGGAACAAGATCATCAGGATCACGTATGCCAAGAACCTCTAACATCTGTCTATGCAGTTTTGGCATGTCATACATTTGAGGAGAAGTCTGTGCTAACTGTAAAGCAGCTTGATATTGCATGATTCTTTGCGCCATAGTAGCTGCATTAGGGTCTGAAACTGGAATTATATCCACCCTATCGTCAAAATCACTTGATTTTATGGTCTGATCGCCATCAATTTCGTATTCATAGCCTTCTGGCATGTAATCTTTGATGATTTGAGACAAAATACCCAATTCTTTACGCATTGAGGCGTGTAATCTTGACTGAATAGCGCTCATTACCTTCATATTTCGCTCTAAAAGCGCTAATGTAGTGCCTACAGGAGCCTGATTGTTCATATCAGACACTTTTAAGTCGGTAATTGATGCAAATCTACGTCCTTCTTCAACAATATTGCCTAATAATTGATACAAAGTACCTGAAGGCTCCTTATATGGAAGAAAAGTTATGTTATCCCTTATACTTCCGCCCGGAACATCGACATCCCTGAACTCGCCCGGATATATTGGTGTGTCATCACCCTTAATTCTAAGCCCTCTAGTCTTTAAACCGCCCGGCAGATTAGATAATGTACCTGCATCTACAAGTTGTCTTAGCAAAGAAGTCGCAGATTTAGCTAATCCACCGACCATATGGATTAAACCAAACCCATAAAAGCCTAAACCGGGCATATATTGATAATGTACAAAGTGTTGTCTCCGCATTTTTTGCGGATCATCTTCCATATAATTACGTCTAATTGATAAAATGATGCCAGAACCCTTATCAATAGTGACCACATAAGGCAATGCAATGCCTGTTTCTTGTCCATCTACTATATCTTCAAAGCCATCTAGGTCTAAATCAACATGCATTTCAAGTAAAGTATGCATTCCATCCTTACTATAAGTATTCATTTCATAATTATAGTTAGGAGAAGTACCTGTTAATTCGCCATATTTATCTTTTATCTTATCTGCAATAGAACTAGATTGAGGTAAATCTATATCGCTATAGAATCCAGCAACTTGCAGCTTAATAATATCATTTAGAGTCATACGCATAACATGTGTTGCACGTACAGCAGTTGTTAGATCAGATGCTCCATAGCTAACAACAAAATCTTCTGCAGGAATAAACATAGAACAAGGTCTTTGCATATTCACATCCCAATAAATCTTCTTAAAAGCAGAACCAGCTAAAGGCAAACTAAATAACATTCTTTCAACTTCGTTACGATATTCGCTCATAGTCTCTGTTAAAAGATAATTCATATAATCTTCAACACGCCTAGACTGTTCTTCTTTTTCTTCGGTTAATTTGCCAACGATATTTGTCCTGACCGGACCGCTTGCTGGCAATATTTCTCCTACTGCCTGTGATTGAAAACGTACAACCGCTTCTGAAAGCAAAGGATGATGAACGCCACAGGCTCCAGCCCAAGGCTCTGTTCTTTCGTCAATCTTTAATCCTAAATTATCTAAGCCTTCTATATAGGCTCTTTCCCAATCTGCTCTTGATTCCTTGTCAGATTCAAAAGCACTAATTAATTCATCTGCTAAATTTCTTAAATCACGTTCATCAATGTAATCTGCAAGATTAGCATTAAATTCAACTTGATTATCCGCATTAGGATCAAAATCAATAATCATTCCTCCATCATCAGTCTCAATAGCTACTGCTTCAGGATTAACAATTGTTATATCTGCATTTTCTGCCATTATCTAAAGTTTAAACGAATTAATAGTAATCAGCAAACCTTTCAACGAGTTCTTCTTCAGGTTCATCATGCGTTAAAGAAATAAATCCACCTTGTCTATAACGCAATAAAGCCTGCGTTGAAGAGTCAACCAAGTCATCATGGTCTCCTACCGGAAATGATGCGAACTGCTCTATAACTTCTTCAGCCCATCTTTTAGCCGGACACCATACTGTACCCGATGCAAATAAATCTGCAACTGCGTTTACACGTGCTACTTTATCATTTCCTCTTGATGGTGTAAATTCCTGAACCGGAATACCCATTCTTCTCAATTCAAATATCAAAGGCGAACCCGCAGCTTTTGCTTCAACAATAAAAGCATCAGGAACCCATGATTGATATTCATCATATGCTCTACGTTTTAATTCTGGAAATTCCAATCGTTCTTGAAAAGCATCTAATAAAATTATATTTGGAGCCATGTATCCGGATTCATTCTCTTGATAAAAAACACCCCATGTCGTACAAGCTGAAAAGTCAGCACGTTCTGTTTTAAGAAATGCCGTATCCCAAGATTGAATAATAAATTCACAAGCAGGCGGGTCTTTCCTTTCCCAAGTTTGCCACCATTCTCTTTTTACCAATGCGCCTTCTTCTGAAGTAGGATTCTGCTGATATTGCGCTTCCCAATGCGGAACGGGTAATGTTGCCCTAATCTTTTCTAATTCTTCAACTTTCCAATATTCTTCCCATAAACTTCTGCCAGAAGGTAAAATAGCCGGTAATTCAATAACTTCCCATTGATCGCTACCATCCCTAGTTATGCTGTCATGTAAAATAGAGCCACATAGGTCTTTCTTTCCCCATCTAGTCATTACTATGATAATTGCACCGCCCGGCTGTAAACGCTGTCTAGGACCGCTTAAATACCACTCATACGTGCCATCAAATACTTTTGGATCGGCAGATTGACCCTGTTGCTCAGAATGAGGATCATCAATGATTAACAAATCAGCACCACGACCAGTCACCGCACCGCCAACACCAATTGAGAAATACTCACCACCACCCGATACATCAAAACGACCAGCAGCTTTACTGTCGAGATTTAACCCTACTTCCGGAAAGATTCTTTGATATTCTTCGCTATCAATTAAGTTTCTGACCATACGACCAAATCTAAGTGAGAGTTCTGCAGTATGCGATGCCATAATAATCTTCTTATCAGGAGAGTTACCGACTATCCATGCAGGAAGCAACCAAGAGGTCAATTGAGACTTACCGAAACGAGGTGGCATATTAATCATTAAACGCTTACATTTACCTTGTGCTACACGTTCAAAAGCTTGCGCCATCTTCTTATGATGCGCACCACAAATGAACTCAGACCACACAGAAGCGCAAAAATCTAAGAAATTTTCCTGACCCTTCTCTCTGACAACAGAAGTCTCCAAATGCTTAATCAATTGGTCTAATTCCCTTCTCTGCACTGAGTTTAAACGGGCTAAGCGTTCAGGAGTCATCAAGGACATTACTTGATCTATTTGGTTTTGATCAACTTTCATAACTACATATAGTATTGTCAACCATGTTAAAACACAATATAATGCGTTGCAAGGGTATCTCCAAAATAAGGGCTGTCTTACAAATCCTCATATCCAGTCCTCACCCTTTTTGAGCCGGTCCAAATGCGCGGATCGGCTCATCTGCATCCGTAGGTGGCAATTAGCATATAGACAGCACCGGCAGGTGCCATCAAAAGACACAAACACATATACAGCCCTATAGGATTCCTTACCTCCCCTAGAGGCAAAAACAGGGGGTAGGGGGTCTGTAAACGCTTATGTTAAAAAAATGCTAAAATATGGTCTATGAAAATTTAAACTACTATGTAAAGAGCGTGTGCGTGGATGTTATGTGCGCACAGGGGGGGTGGGGGTACGAAATTAGCGCGCATAGCCACTTGTGGCTTTCGTATGCGAATTTGAAAAGCGTTTAAACAGCTTAGTGTAGTGTTTCGTCCTTATCTTCGATAACTTTGCCTAACAGACCTTTAATCCTATCCATGATTTCCGTAGAAGTCTCACTAGAGGTTTCCTCTACTTCTATTCTATCCTTGTATAGATTGGCTACCTTGCCTCTGTAATGCTCAGCAGAGACTGCTGAACCCATCTGACCGCTTTCTACTGCCTTATCTCGTAGCTTTGCTAGTTCTGCAAGGTGGGATTCCTTATCCACAAGTGTACGAGTGTCTTGCTCTGCAAGAAGTCTTGACACTTCGTCCTTAATTTCCTGTTTTTTCATCAACGATGAACCCCTTTTACTCGCGTTAATTCCCGCCTTGTATCCCGCCAATTCACATGCCTCACGATTAGACATGCCATTTGCCTTATACCTACAGAACAGACGTTGTTTTACGGACAGTTCAGTACTATGTGTGCTATCTGTATGGATATGCTTGAGACTCTTATTTTGGTTATTTTTTGCCATAGGCAAAAGCATAACAAATAGTGTATCCAAAAGCTACCTTGCGCAACCCCTTATTAAAATATATGTTGACATATATGTTAATGCGTCTAAACTTAGGTGGTGTTGGAAAGGTATGTTTAAACCCCTGAACAAAGTGAAGGGGATTTAAACAACCTTTCTAACAACTACAACAAATACGAGGAATCAAATCATGGAACGAATCTCAATCGAATCTATCCTAGATAGCCTTGATACTCAGTATCATGCCGGTTTGCTAGATACTACCGAGTACAGAGGGTCACTACGAACCATATTACATATGGTCAACAAACGCTTAGATGTGTTAGCAGATGATGAACTGAAACGTTGGAATCAACGTCCTAACCAACTGCACAAAAATTAACGAATAAGAGGAACTTATTATGTTTGGATTAGAGGGCGAAGTCTTTGGACTTTTTGACAATGGCATCTTAGCACTATGTGCTTTGTTTGGTATTGATATGGATAAGAAATTAGGCGGTACAGGTGTTCATGGCGGTCTGTATGGTGGATTACTAGGTAATACACTTAGCGACTGTGTAGGGGCATTGATGGATTCATCAATGCGTGATGAAGTGCTAGGGATTACCTTAGGTTGCCTTGAAGTCTTTATCTTTGTGCTGATAGGCATGAAGATATGGGAAGCAGTCAAGACTGCTTAAAATTAACAACAAACACGAGGAAAAATTATGAAACATTGGGAAAACTTCATTACTTGTAATGAAAACGAAAGACGTGAAATAGCAAGACTACGATTTGAGACTGACAAACTTAGAAAGTTTATCAGACGAAATGACGAGAGGATAACTAAGATTATGGCGAAAGCGCGTAAGCGTAAGCAAAATGACTAACGTTATGTTTAAACCCTTGAACGTAAGTGAAAGGGATTTAAACTTAACATAAACCAACAAATGTTCAATTACGAGGTAAAATTATGAACGAAAAAACGAAATTCTCTGAAAGAGAAACATGGCTAACTGAGGGTGCAGATCAGATTCTATCTGATATATTTCCTAGCACCACCAAACTGCCTAAGTACAGGGTAGCATGTGGCTATCCGCCTAGACACAGAGGGGGCAAAGTGAAAGGTGTTTGCATAAATGCAAGTGTCTCAAACGATGAAACCTTTGAGGTATTTATTAACCCTTCCATCGAAGATGGATTCGAGGCACTAGATGTGCTTACCCATGAATTAGTGCATGTGGCAGACCGAAACGAATCCGGACACAAAGGAAACTTTGTGAGAATTGCTAGAGCAATAGGACTTGAGGGAAAGCCCACAGAGTGCCGAGCCGGATATAAACTTGCAAAGCAACTGCATGAGATCGCTGATCTTCTAGGCAAGTATCCGCATGGCTCGATTGGATTGGATTTTTCAAAGAAACAATCTACTAGGATGCTCAAATGGTACTGCACAAATGAATTTTGTGGATTTCATTCTCGAACAAGTGCATTTCAAATTGATAAAATCAATTTTAATGATACTGCTTGTCCGGCTTGTATGTGTGACAACTCACTTACAATCGAATAAACAGAATGTTTAAACAATTTAACTTCCAACAAATAGAGGTATTGATATGAGTATATCAAATGAACGCTTAGTTAGCGTGGCAGAATCTGCCAAACAACTACTGGACTTCCCTTGCTCTAAAGAGCAACTGGAGGAAATAGAACGCAAGACGCTTAAACAGCTTGCTGTTGCATTAGGTCAACGTGCAAGTCGTATGAGTGACGAGGAATTGATCGACATGTACAACAACTTTGACATGTCAAAAGTTCCACAGCCAGATGCCAAAGGCAATCCGGATTCTGACGAAAAAGGAAACCCTCTTGATAAAAAGTCTGCACAAGGCGATAGCGAGGGTGAAGGCGAAGGCGAGAGTGAAGGCGAAGGCAAACAGCCAAAGCCTACGTTTGAGCCTCAGACACCGCTTGAGGCAGAACTGTACGACATCATACGAAGGGTTCATCCAACGCTTGAACATGATGATTCCACAGACATCGACAAGGTGAAATCCATGATTGAGGAACAATCTAGGAAAACAGTTTCCGGCATAACTTCGTTAATGAAGAAACATGTAGAGAGACCACCGGTTAAAATAGAAGTTAAAACTTCTAAAGAGACAATCAAAGTCGATGGCATACATCACGAAAAGTCGCCAGATGTGCTGAAAGCACTATACAGAGGTGATCGAGTGATGCTTGTGGGTGGTGCAGGTAGTGGCAAGACGTTCATGGCACAGCAAATGCACAAGGCACTTGCCAAAATGCTTGAGCAAGATGACTACCAATTTGGAATGTCCGGTGCTATGCACCAAGCATGGAATGTAACAGGATACATGGATGCCAATGGCAACTACGTTGAAACAACATTCGTCAAGTGCTTTAGGGATGGCGGACTGTTTTTGTTCGATGAAATCGATGGCTCAAATCCACAGGCATTGGTTGCTCTAAACGCATCACTTGAGAATCAATTTGCTGACTTCCCATGCGGTGTCGTTAAGCGTCATCCGAACTTCCGCTTGATTGCTTGTGCCAACACTTACGGAAAAGGTGCAGACCGAGAGTATGTAGGTAGGAATCAACTGGATGGTGCAACGCTAGATAGGTTCAAACCAATCCTAGATTTTGACTACGACATATCGCTTGAGAGAGCAGTATCACCTAATGAAAACTTCACGAAGGTCGTACAGACACTACGTAAAGCGAAGGATGACATGCGAATACGAAAAATTATATCCATGAGAGCAACAGTAGCCGGTGGCAGAGCCATAAACGATGGTGAAAGGTTCGATGAAGTCATAAAGAACTATGTTCTTGACGGACTGGACGATGACACAAGGAAACGCATCATCAACGAGGCGGGTGGTTTAAACGTCTTAAAACGATTAAACAAAACAGGGCTAAAAATGAGTGATAAAGATGCGGTAGCTAAAGCTAAAGAAGAAATCAGAAACGAAAAAGGGGGTGCGTAATGCCTAAGAAGAAAGCACATATAGCCAACGAGATATACGAGAGTATAGACGAGGTGTTGGATAGAGTATGTGATAAAAGCCTACCTAATTGGGAATCCGAGCATGGTGGAACGTTGAAAAGCGATACTAATATGCCCTCTGAGGAATGGTGTGATAACACAACGTTAGAGGAATCCATCGAATTAGCAAGGTATGGGTGGAAGAAGGGTGCAAGTATGATGACCGACAAATTGGAATTGGCACACAGGTCAACACAGTTTGAACGCTTACCCGATTATGAGTATGACGTTGCCGGATATATACCTAACATACCTCTGTATGTATCCGGTTCACCTACCCATATGATGTCACCTATTGGCAACGAGACATCCTCTAAAAAGACGATAGAAATATTGGTAAGTCTTGATGCATCTTGTGGGATAACAGCAGACAAGATGCTGAACAAGGGTGCATCTATCTTATCCCTTGTGGATAAGTTAGAGCATGGTGGAATGTCTTGCCATGTAACAGGGTGTATCTACTCAAACGCTAGGAATAATGGTTCAAAGCATTACTTTGAATTTCCTATAAAGAAAGCCGGTGTGCCTATGGATATAGATAGATGCGCCTTTGCCCTAGTACATCCGGCACTACTTCGTAGGATATGGTTTAGGGTTATTGAATTGGACGTAGATGCATATAGGGATTTTCGTTCCGGATATGGCAGACCAACTAATGTTCCATTACATATGAGGACAGGAAAGATTTACTTTCCTAAAGCCAACGACTTTCAGCCATACTCTGTAGAGGAAGGTGTGAAAACAGCAGTAGAAATGTACGAACACCAGATAGACGGAAAAGACTGGGATGGACTGAGTGTTTAAACAGCTTATTAACAACAAATGCACAGAGTGCAAGGGGTGAAAAATGAAAACAATTAAATCAAAACGATTTGGTCATTGGGAATTACGTGGGGATGGATTAACACAGCATAATGCAACATCCAAGCAGATGCGAAAGTTTCTTATGGATATGGGTATGACCAAGAAACAAGCGATTAGTGAGACACGTGAAATGAAAAAGAACGAGTGTTGGTATGATGCAACAGGCAAGTACAAGGTGGTTCTACACGAATTAATCAAGGGAACATCAAGGCATGAGCAACTGATACATGACGGAACGGATGGCATCACATGGTTAAGCATACGTAGGATTGATGAACCATCAATATACCTATGTGACTGGCGAGACATGCAAGCGATTAAAAACGATTTGTGTTCGCCAACAAGAGAGGCTATCGAACTATATCCTAGCGAGGAACGAGTGCATGATACGAGTAATGTGTTTCATTTGTGGGTATTGCCGGAAGGTATGCACATTCCTCTGGGATATGCTCATGGTGTCGATGTGAATGACACCGAAGATAAAACACAACGAAAACTTAACACTTAATATTTTTTACTACTGAACTTTAGTGAAGTAGTTAAAAAATAATAAATAAGGAAAGATTATGGCTAGATATGGTGAC
>VTLG01002165.1_pt1 | contig 81464 bp, 94 predicted proteins | sample 4694571 | NCBI WGS metagenome assembly VTLG01 (sample SAMN12604809, study PRJNA352737) | marine metagenome | biome: ENVO:00000447; feature: ENVO:00000209|ENVO:00000569|ENVO:01000036; material: ENVO:00002151; isolation source: viral sequences binned using virsorter ...
ATGTAGTAATCTGTGCAGCAGCAGGTATGCCTATAGTTACTGCATTGCCTGTAGCAGAAGTTTCTATCTCATTAGATGTACCACCAATAGTAAGTGTCTCACTATCCAAATCAATAGCAATCGTGCCACTGTCTGTAGTTAGGTCTAAGTCTTGTGCAGTTAGTTGAGAATCTACATAAGCTTTGATAGACTGCTGAGTGGCTAAAGATGTTGCACTATCGGAACTGAGATCATCCTCATCAAGAATAGCTGTTACAGTAGAGCCGCTGGACAGAACAAGGCTATCAATGTTAGCTGTGCCGTCTATAAATAAATCTTTAAACTCAAGAGAAGATGTACCAAGGTCTATGTCATTATCTGTTACAGGTACAACTGCTCCATCTTGAACTCGAATCTGCTCTACGGTAGAGCTAGAGACTTGTACAAAGAAACCAATACGATCATTTGTGCCATCAACTTCAATCTTGTTTAGGAAGTCAATATCACCAATCTTAAAAATATTACCGCCTTGACCAGCAGAACCATCGTGCCTGTGACCTGTAGAAGAGGCACTGCTAGAAGAATAAGCAAAGGCATTTAGTAGCTGGTTGTATTCATTGTTAAACAGCGATGCTGAAATAGTATCGCCATCTGCGAATGTACTTTGTCTGGTATAATTCTGGGCCACTTATTATCTCCTTCCTGATGGAGTGTAATCTATATAAAGACCATTTACAGTATATGGAAAATTTTGATCTACACTTGTTACTGCAAAACTCACTGTGTTGCCACTACCTTGAATAGACTTTCTAACTAATGGATCTGCTGGCGCTCCAAAAGTATTAGCAGCAAAGATACCTGATCCAAATATACTAGGAAGAGGGATGCTATCTAAAACATAATCTAATGGTTGTGCAATTGCTGGATCTTCATAGTCAAAACGAACACGTAATGTGGGCTGTATAACCCCTTCGGGACTCACAGACAAACGAACATAGCGCATTGTCTTTTTTGTGCCTACATCACCAAAGTCTAAGTTAGGAGTTTGATATGCTGCGGAAATATTAGATGCCGTACCTGCATAATCAAACGAGTTACCTGTATCATGGTTATAAATATAGCCATCGCCATCCCCATGAAAAGTTTGCTCTAGTCCATCTTTGTCAAAACCAGAAGCTATAGCCGTTGCTTTGATGCCTTCAGTTTCTGAATACTGAAAGCCTTCATTAGTAAGTGTAGCTATAACTCCCTTAGCTGTTGTATTAGACGTACCGTCTGTATTATAAAATAATCTGTACTGTGACTTACTTCTTAACACTGCACTAGTTACAGTTAAATTATTTATGTTAGCTGCAATAGATTTGATAGTTGGCTGTATGGGTCTACTAACAGACCCCAACTCAACGTCACCAATACGCACCGTACCTGCAACTGTTCTAAGACCATCAGGACTCAAGAAAAGGAGATCACCCGCTATTTCTTGAATGCTGTTAGCATTTAAACAACCGACGTTTTTAGTAATAGGTTGAACTACAATAGTACTAGAATCATTTATATTAAGAAGTTTAAACAAACTATTTTTACAGAAAATAATTAAGTCATTACGAAAGCTGGCTAGTCCAACTACTTGATCTTCTAAAACTATAGAGCCTGATCCAGTAGCAGTAAAACTTTCGGGATTATTAAGGGCGCTAAAATAAATAGTATTTTCAGCCCCTGCTGCTCCTGCTACTACAAAGTGTTTGTCGTGTATCGTACCTACAGCAGGAGCTTTAGTGCTGTCTACTGTTATTTCACCACCAAAAAATGTTCTGCTTGTTAGTGCGCCTGTGCCTTCCATCCTAAAAAAGTAAGGCTTGTTAGCTCCATCACATATTAAAACAGTACCGTAATCAGTTGTACCTTCAAACAGAGAAAAACTTACTTGACCTTGAGCAGTCCTTGTTAAGTCTGATCTGCCTGTAAAGGTACTATGATTATCCCCTGAACTGCTAACGCTTTGCTTTGCAATAGAGATCCATGAAGTACCAGTCTGACTAAAAAATATCCCGGTGCCTGAACAAACAATGACTCCATCAGCGTATACAAAGATACCTAATACTTTGTTATCTCCGTTAGGTCTTGCTGATGAACCTCCTCCAAATAAGCTAAAACCATTAATACGGCGATAGCCTCCATCGGTGTCTACTTCAAAATTTTTTAACTTTGAAGCAACTCCCGGCTGGGCAAGCATCTCAAGCTGGTTAAGACTTGTGTAAAGTCCTCCCCTAGCTGATAAACCAAATGGCTGAGACATTAGATAAACCTCATACGGTCATCTTTAAACTCGCCGGGGTTTGGCTCCATAAGATTTAACTTCATTAAACGTAAGCCACGCTTGTAGTCTTCAAGAGCAAAAGAAGAAAATTGTGGACTTTCTTTAAATTGATAAATATAGTATCTAGCTCTATTTAACAACACAGGCTTATAGATATTTGGAAATACTATTTCATCTCCAAAAGCTGAAAGCTCTGTAGGTAAAACATAAGCATAAAACCAAACACGATATACTTTATCAGGTATTGGACTTAGCCCTAGCTTACGATTGTCAGGACTTTTAATGACACGATCAGGAACGCCATACTGCTGCCCATCTGCATCATCTAAGTTTTCAGGTATACGTCTATAGTCTTTCCAAGACTCTGTAGTGGTGAATCGCAAGTTACGTGCAGTATAAGGTGCTGCTTCTCCTGCTACACCTATAGTAGTAAGATAAAAATTATCCCAATCTATATATCCATAGTCTGTAGTTAGAGAAGAACTTGCAGGTTTTAACAAATACCAACGCTGGCCTGCTACAGTTTCTACATACACATTACCGTACATAGGATCTGTTTCACCACTCAGATTTGCTGCAAGAAAGGGCCACTGAGGCTCTTCATTTACAATATCTAGGTAAGCACGATTAATAGCATCTTTTACATGCTGTTGAATACCCACGGCAGACGCAAAGCTAGAACTAGTAAGCTCTACCTCATTCATCTCCCGTAGGAGTTCATTACTTAATTCTAGATATGTTGTTGCCATTAACTAAAGCCTAATTGGGAGTTAGACGAGGCATGTCTTCTGAATAACTTATTACACCACCACGAGCATAGCCTTTAGTGTGCTTACCACCGTGAGGCATAGGCTTTCTCATCGTCTTTGCGTCACCACCCCCCATCTTTTTTTCTCTACGTGCTGAAGCATTACCATTTTTCTTGCTACTCATCTTTGTCATTTTCTGTCTCCATATACAAATTATTAAAAGTAATATTAGGGTTCATATAACTTACATCACACTCTGCACTATGAATCCACTGACTAGGACGGAAATCAGGAGCACCTTCACCATAGGCCCATAAGGCTGGATTAGTTACCCTTACTCTATTATTAGGTAGAGCAATAATATTTCCTGTCCAATCTCCTGCATCTATCAATTCAATTACATGATTTTGTTTATGCTGTGCAGGATCATCAGATATTGCACTATCGGTATAATCCACCGTAAACATATATTTACCTGTGTAAAACTCTCCATTAATTTTACAAATCCAAGGACTTGAACTTGTTCTATCCATTACATAAACTGCATGATTTCTAGAACTACAATCCCAAGGTTGTGCTAAATGTGGAGGCATTGCATCAGGCCACTTATCTAAGATAGTATCACCGACAAGAGCCGTTATAGGCATCCTAGCCCACATAGCTCCTCCATGTATATTTGGATCATCATTGTCATAAGTTTCAGCACCAGTAAAAACTACCTGAAAACTTAATGACCTATCAGGAATACACGTAACAGCAATAGCTAGTGCGTGTATATATTCTCCATGATAAGCTGTATGATTATGTGTATATTCTTTTCTAACCCAACATTTAAAATGTGGGATATTACTTTGTAAATATGCCACTAATCTTGTTCCATTGAAAATGTTTTACTTTTACTTCTAGCTGCTTCAAACTCTGATTCATGTTGACTAGTATCAGGATTTTTTCTAAAGATACGCTCATAATTATCTTTATACTGAGAAAGATTCATTCCTTTACGAAAACGACTTTCTTTACTAACAAATGTTTTGCGAAACATCATAGGGTTCGCATCAGAACCTATTTGAGGCATTTAAGATCTCCAAGTAAAAAAAGAGGGCCACCGAAGCAGCCCTCCTGTTAAGGTCTTAGTCGATGCCGTAGAAAGCTGAAACCAGAGCTTCTGGTCGCAGTACCTTCGCGCCATAAACATGAAGACCACGTACAATATCACCGAAGCTTGAAGGATCACGTAGAACCTCAGTGCTGGTAATTGTTTGAGCCGTAGCAGTAGAGGACATGTGACCAGCCAAGCACTTACCAGCAGCGTTAGTCGTTGCAGCAATGTTGTTTGACTTGTACATATCAAATCCACGCAGCTTACCAGAGCTTACCAAACCATTACGGATTGAGCCTTGGCCTGCGTTGAAGTCTACTGACAGGAGCTTAGAGGAGCTTTGTGCAAGCTGCTCATAGAACTCAGGATTAGCTACAAACCATCGTCCTTCTTCAGGAATGTTTTGCTCATCTAGCAAACGAGCCATACGAGCCATCACATCAATAGGATCATGCTCACCTGAAGCAAAACCGATGTCCAAGTTACCAGTACCATCAAAAGTACCAGCAGCAAGGTCAGTAGCATTGTCCGTACCCAGAACGTGGTCAGGGCTAGAGCTAGACACTCCTGCAAACATCGTAGCGAGTACGCCTTGGTCAAAGGCATCTCGCAGTGAGTAAGCCGCTGAAGACGTTGCTACTTCACGGAAGTTAACGTGTGACATGTTAGTCTCAATGTCATCTACGATAAACTTAAATGCGTTAGCAATATCTACAATCAAAGTAATTTCTTGGTCAGTCAGCTTTGTAGTAGTAATATCCTGTCCACGCTCATACTGATCTACCGTGATTACAGGCTCTTTGATGATTCGTACTGTATCACCAAATGCTGCAATCTCACCAGCATAGTCCGTGTTAGTAATTGCTTCAACTACAGAAGCCTTACGGAAGAAATTAAGTACCTGCTTAGAGTAAACTTTAGGCAGGAAAAACGAGTTAGTTTGTCCAGAGACAGAGTTTGCAAAGTTTGCATTAGTGTCTGTGGACGGTTCAAAAAATTGATCGGATGTATTTGAAGCCATGTTAATATTCTCCTAATAACACAAATTAAATTATGCTACTACACGCCCTTCAATCATTGCTTGTTTAATTTCATCTTCAAATTTATCAAACTGATCTAGAGACATAGCAGCGATTTCCCGTTCAGTCCATATTTTAGGTTGACCAGCATCTATGTTAGTTGTTTTAGTTGATACCATATCTGCCGCAGAACCTTTAGGTTTTGGTCTGGACTGTTGTTTAGTTTGAGTCTTGCCAGTTTCTAATTTATAAAGATCTATAGCTTTTGATGCTAAAGTTACATTATCAGGATTTTTATATATCCATTCCTGAATTTGTTCAGGTTGCTCTTTAGCCCATGCATGAAACTCCTTATCCCCTCTGATGTCTTCAAAGTCAGGATGTCGTTGATGCAAAGTGGCTTCAGCCTCTCGACGCAATATTTCAGACTCACGTTGCCGCATAGCCTGTAGTTGTGCTTCAAGTTCTGCTACCTGCCGTTGACTCTGCATATGTGCTACAGACTCAACAGTATTATATAGATCAGGATACTCTTGCTTAAAACTCTCTAGCTCTTCTTCAGATTTAGGAGGTTCATAGCGAGGTTGTGCTGACTGAGCCATAGCAGTAAGTTCTTCTTCTCGCTGTTTAAACTCAGACAACTTCTGATCATAATGACGCTTTAGATCATCATATCTTTTTTTATAATTAGTTCTTTTACGAGGTTGAGACTCTTCTTCTTCAGGGGCCTCTTCATCAAGGGTAGCCTGTGGTTGAAAAAATAGTCCGTCTGCACTTCCCATTGTAGGCCCATCTGGCTGATGCCAAGATTTCCTAGCATTGTATGGGTTAGGTGATGTTTCCTCTTGTAGTTCTACTTCTGACATTATCAATCTCCTTACGGGGCTTGTGTCTTGCAAGGTAGCCATATTAACTCCGTCGAGTTTATGGGGCTTGTCTTACCAAGGTAGCCGTAAATTATCGAAGGCTAGGCATCCTATTGGAACCCATCATGAGTTTTTTAATTTCCTCATCTGTTTTACTTAATGAAGAAGTCTGGCCTTCCATCTCCTCTTCATCTTGTCCCATCATTCCGCCTTCAGCCATCATTTGTAGACCGCCATCATAAGCACGTTCAGCATCATCCATCATTCGCTGGAGATTCTCTGCACCTATTTGGTCGGTCGCCTTTTTGGTAAATACAAACTCACCATCACTTAAACGTGCAGGTATTGAGTCTGATACACCAGTTCCGGGGCCGTCTACTTCGCCAGCACCCGAAAATTCTGAAGCAGTAAGTATTACTTGATCTAAGATGTCTGCTAAACGCTCATCTTTCTGTAATACTTCTACTAAATAATCTTGGTCTGATCCTGATAAGGATTCATCCATAATAAATTCTATATAGTTATCTTCCATTTCTTGATCTGGAAGTTGTGAAGCCATTGCTTCTTTCATTTCATCTGGTGGTATATTTGGGTAGGTATCTACTGGTACACCTTCAGGAGGCATCATCATAGAGCCTTCTGCTTTAGGTTCTCTACCTTTTTCAAATTCAATTAAGATAGGAGTCTTTTTAACTGGCAATAAACGTCCTGATTCATCTCTAGCCATATATTTATCTAAAACTTTTTTGCGTATACTTTTTTCACCTTCTGTTAACTCTCTACTTAAAAGTTTATTAAATTTATCTTCAGTTAATATTTTTTTAACACTTTTAGGCTCTAGACCACTATCTATAAGTTCATTAGCAATATTATCATTAAGTTCTTTATGTCCTATTAAATCAGGATAAGCTTCTAAAAGAGCTTCTGGAGTTTTATACTCTCTAATTAAAAAGCCCTTATCATAAGTTACTCCTGCTCCTTGTGCATTATCTTTACTTAATTCTCTTAAAGCTTTTATTACTTCTTTGCTTGCTTTTACAAAAGAACCTACACCATATTGCTCTCTAGGAACCATTAAAGAGCCGCCTTCATTAAAAACTCCACGGCCTTTTAAGATATCTGCCTGAGTAACCTTTCCATCACCTGTAAGATCTGGGAACTTACTACCCTGTGCAAAAGGCTGTCTTTTAAATCTCTCGGCAGCTTCTCTATCTCTTCTTTGAAAATCTTCTCTCTCCATTCTTTCAGCACCCATACGAGCTTTTTCTTTTTGTCTTTCTACTTGATTTTGTAAAACTCGTTTATTTTTTTCTTCTTGCATTTGTTGTTGAAGCATTTCATTTTCTGCACTAGCTCTAGCAGAAGCCATACCTATATCAGTCATTTGAGGATCAAATACCTTAGTTTCTGGAGGCAAAAACATACTTTCTAATTTAGATCTATGTATTTGCTCTCGTCTTTTTTGATCTTCAGAAAACTTTTGTTCTAAATATGTTTCAGCCATTTATTCTTTCCTTTGAATTATTTCTTCTACAACTTTCGGTAATTCTAAAAATCTAACCAGAAAATTCATCTTCCCTTGGCTGCGGAACATTTCCTGTTCCGATGTTGCCGCCACCAGTACCTGTAACTCCAAGTTCTTGAGGTTGTTCAGATACTCCTCCATCGCCTCCCATAGCTGCTTGTCCTTGGTCAACGGGGCCAGCTTCCTCGCCAATTGCTTGTCCAACATTATTTTGCATTCCTATAATTTGTGCCATTAAAGCAGCTTCTTCAGGATCATTGATTAATTCATCAGGATCTAAATCAAGACTATAAGCTAATTCACTAATTAACTTATTCATCTTAATAAATGGAGCTACAGCAGGATTAGATGCAGTTTGCAAGAACATAGTTAATCTTTGACTTCTTACTTCTTTTTGCATCAAGCTGTTTGTGCCTGTAGCTCTAACTTCTAAATCACCTTCTACACCTAATTTAGATTCTAAAAACTGCATATTCCATTGGAAGTATGCCTCACCTAAAGGTTTAAGTAAAAAATCATCTAAGTTTTTAATAACAGTTTTTATATTTAAAGATGCTGCACCTAGTAACATAGACATGCCAGATGCAGTACGTGTCATGCTTTGAACGCCTGTTTGCCCATGACTATAGCTAGGAATACCTGTTTGTTCATCTGCAAGCTGTCGGAACTTATCAAACATTTGCATGTTTTCATTTGTAGTATTAGGAAACTTCAGTCCATTTATAGCTGTTCCCGGTACACCTGTTTGTCGCCTAAAGACTTTACCGGGGTATATCTCCATACTTTGACCACCAACTAAAGCAGTCTCATCTACATCAAAGATGACTGATCCTGATAGTGCCAGATTATCAATAGCCATACGCGCATGACCATTCATAATCTTTTGACTATCATCCATATTTTCTGCTACACCAATACCAAAAAAACTATAAGGATTCTTCTCATAGCTAAAAGCATGGTAAGGTATACGGAAGGGGGTGAATGGATTTACAACACTGCGAAGCATTTGACCATTGCAAACCCAAGCATTTATTTGGACTTCATCTAGGTCGTCTACATCTTCGGGTATTTCCATACCTACTTGGCGACAGTATTCCGCATCCATCACGCCCCAATACTCTAGAACTTCAAACTGAGAAGCACCATAATCATCAGTGCGTTTATCATCTTTTAGTTCATGTTCATAATCTTCTTCTACATAGTTAGGCCCCATCTGGAGGCAAGTACGGATAGCTTCTTTGTCAAAGTAAGGCATCTTACTTAAACTACGAAGCTGAGTTCGATTCATTCTATGTCTATGGAATACATACTCGGACTCATCAACATTTGTTGCGTTGGGGTCTGGAAAGAAATCCCAGATGCTAACAAACTCCAAACGAGGAACCCGCACATCGACAGGAGAATAAGTTCTATTACCATCATCTCCTTCTTCCCATCTATGTAATGTTTTGTTGAAGTTAAACGGCCCTTTGACAATTCCTGTGCCGAATAAAGCTGATTCAAATAATGCGTTTCTAATTTCACTAGCGCCGTTAGACTCCTCTATCTGATCGTGAATTAATTTTTCCATCCTCCGTGCAGCTTTTTGTGCAGGACTTAATTCAAGAATTTGAGGATCTGGAGATGGCCCTTCAGTTAACATCTCCTTTTCTTCTGCAACTTTATCTAAAAGTACTTCTTCAAACTTACCTGTTCCATATGTGGCTCCCGGCTTTAAAACTTTGCCATCACCTTCATAACCAACATCAAAAGGATTCTCCAGTTCTATTTCTTCTTGGACAGGTTCAGGTTGTGAAGTTTCAACACCCGGAGCTATATGTGCATATTGGGAGATACCTTCAGGCACTTTTGTTTCTGTAACACCAATAGGAAATTTATTAGCACCAAAAACTACATCAACAAGCTGTCCAAATGCAGCTAATACTTTAGTCTTTGTTACCTTTACAAATATTCTAGATTTTTCAGATTCACGAAATCTTACATTCTTACCGTAAAGTCCACGATAATTATGATACGCTGTAAGCCATCTTTGTTCATCTAAATCACGCGACATCTTTGCTGACGTATAACGATCTGTAATAAGAGCTACAAGATTGTTACGCAGATTCTCTTCCAGCGTAAGCTGTACACCATCTTCATTTGGTACATCTTTAAAATAGATGTCATTTGCTGTTAGATTACTTTCTGCCATTAATATCCAAACTCCGAATCAACAGGTGTATAAGCTTGCTGCATTCTTAAATTTTTAAACTGACTAAATATATCATTTACTTTAGGTCGAGACATAATTAAATAACGTAGTGCATCATAAGCATGGTCAGGCGCATGTGTATCTACATCTTCAGGATTTGATTTATCTAAAGGTATACTTTGAAGTTCACGTATTAAATTAGGACAGCTACTAAAGATTTGTATCTTTGGTCTGCCACTAGGTTGTACTCGTAAATATTCGTGTATTTGAATCTTACCCTGTATTCTATTTTTATCTGCTCTTCTTAATTTATGCCCTGCTCGTTGAAGTGTTTCTCCAACTGTAGGGCCTGTCGTGCCTGTTCTATTCCAAGCTGCGGTATCAAGAACTCCAGCAACTGAAAAAGGATCTTGTAGCTCCATGTTAGTTATCATTTGAGCTAGATCAACACCTGTTAATCCTTTACGATATAATTCTCTATATATTATTAATGTGCCATCAGTGGGATCAACAGCACCCCAAATACAAGCACTTTCAGAAGCATATCCATAGTCAATGCCTTTTATTCTTTCCCACCCTATAGGCAATTCAAATGGAGGAATAACATGCAAACTTAAATCAAATTCTGTGAATGCAGCACCTTCTGTAACATCCCAATTACCTTCTAGTAATTGTCTACGCTGCACATCAGGCAATGCTTGTAACATTTGTTCATACCTACCATCTTGTGCTAGAAAAGGATTATCTTGTAATCTAGCAGGTATAAACTTTCTACTTAATCCATCTTTACCTACAAAACTTTCATTAGGTGGATGTGGATCTATATATCTTTTTTTAACCCATGTAGAACCAACACCACCGGGGTTAGCTGTACAACGTAGGTATGGGACAATCTCTGGATCAGTTGTTCGTAGACGAGAAGCTAAATAGTTCCACCCAAATTCAGTAGGCAGGTGGGTAATCTCATCAAAACCAATCCAAGAGTAAGCTTGTCCCTGATACCTATAAACATCTGCATCTCTTTCCAAAAACCCAAACTCTATTTTGGCCCCGCTTGGAAAGTTCCACAATTTTTCTACTTCTCTAAACTTACATCCTGCAAAAGCTCTAGGATAAAGTTCTCTTGATTTATCTATAAGTTCCCTAAGTTCTGGCATAGAACGTCTTAATATCAACGCTCTATGTGCAGACTTATGAGCATACCTTAATGGATCAACCAACATAGCATAAGACTTACCGCCTCCTGCTGCTCCTCCATAAAGAACATCTAGTTCTCCCGCAGCTAAAAAATCTGTTTGAGGCCCTTCATTCGCCTTAAATACTATATCTTGGTCAGTGCTTTTTAAGTGCTCTCTTACAGATTGTGGTAAATCTTTTAAAATATCTTCTTCAACGACTTTATTATTGCTAATATTGTCTAGCTTTTTAAATACTTCTTCTTTAGTTTTTAATTTTGATTTTTTAGTATTTAGCTTATTTGTAAGATTTTTTATATCTTTTTTCTGTTTAGATACAGCCCTTCTAGCCTGCATCTTTGCTTTAGTTGAACTGTGGTAGTTATATTGAGATGAAGATCCCTGTGGCCTACCTGATTTCTTTTTAGGTGTACCATCTTTTTTTAAAACAAAAGATCCATCTTCATTTGTAACATACCGTTCAGGATATATTTCCCAATCTTTCTTGTCTTGTGCCATAAGTTTTATCTATATGTTTTTGAAGTCCTCTAGGAGAAAGTTGTCTTTTTGTTTTATACTCTAACCATTCTGACCCCATTCTTAAACTAATTTCTTCATTAGCAATCATATCAGATATTAACTTTAAAGATTTTAATTCTTCTTCTATAGGCTCTAACCAACCGTCTATATCAGAAAGTTTATATCCAAAAGGTATAGTAGAAGTAACTCTTCGTATATAGTTCTCAGGAATATCCACTACTCTACTTCCACATCTATAACCACAGCTTCTTTGCTGGGAAGAATAAATAACCCACCTTGAACTGTATGATCTATACTCATCTTTTCTGTTTTAGAAACACCAACACGATCTAAAATCTGTTGTGCTGCCTGTACTCTAATATTAGCTTGAGGTACTGGGCGATCTGAATCCATAACTTCTACTAATTTAAAAGCTGCTTTAGGGGCATGGTGAGCTAAAAGATCTTGGGCTAAATCTACTAGTTCATTTTTAACACTGTTTATAACTTGATAGTGATTTCCCTTATATCCTGCAAGCTCTGCCGCTAATTTAAGATCACCTCCTGTCTCAACTACTTTATCAAGAAAAGCCTGTTGCATCTCAGTTAGTTCTTTCTTTTTAGATTTATGAGCTAAATAATTCATTTTGCTAAGTATATACAGGACTTTTGCTTTTGTCAAGTATTAATTAAAATAAAGCTTGACAAATAGATTTTTGAGTATTATACTGGAGCAATCCCTAGCCGGGGTTGCATATAAAACTTACCTAGCCTATTTTATCTTAGTAGGCTTAATAGCCCGCATAGTCTGGTACACATCCTAAAGTTTCTAAAAATATTTCTGAGTGCTATATATATACCACTAGGGGGGGTGGTATCCTGCCTAGCCCTACGCACTAGGTAGGCTAGAGGTAGCTATAGTATACAATTAGATTATCTAGCTGACTCGCTGCGTATAGTTGTAGCCTCGCTCTAGTATATTCTAGATCCTAGACTAGTTCACTAGCTGTGTCAAGACTTGCATGGTTGTATATTATTCTACTAAACAATCTAGTAAACCTTTGCAGTTCAATAACCTACATCGTTTTTACCCAACAGTGACATAATTCCACAAACTAAATTAATCTAAACCATGACAACGGTTGTCTCCCTCTCTCCTTTGGGAGAGGTCAAAACCTCTTTTCTTAAACTTAATACTTACTTGGAGAACCTCATGTCACTATTGGGTAAAAACTCAACAGCACAGCCTAGCAACTTTCGATCAGGCAAGACTATGCATTCTGCCTTATCGCAAAGGTTTACTAGTACGCTTGATTTCGCTAATGTAGATCAGGATCAGTGTCGAGCTAGAAAGATACAACCTAACTATGCAATGAAAGCTGCTTTGTTAGATGTCTTGACACAGCTTGATCAGTCTGAGAAGCTGAACTATGATCAATGCTATGCGTTGCTCAACGGTCAACTACCTCACCTTCCTGCTCCGTTACAAGCTCTTGTGAAGCAGCGAGTAATAGAGCGAGGCGATCAGATGCCTACAGAAGAATGGCAGTTTAGCACTGACAGAGATGTTAGGCAGCGAGAGCAGCAGCGAGCCAAGCAACGTGTAGCTGACCAAGCTAAAGCGATAGACTGGGCAGCACTAGTCAAGTAGACCCTCCCAGACCTGAGCATGTCGGTAAACTGCTCACCGTCTAAAAAACACTACCCTACAGCTTAGTTATGTAGGAATATTCATTTTATCTAAAGGTAATAAGATGTCCGATAATGATGAAGTCAGAAGAAAGCTTAGAGATATTACTGTTAACCAAGCAGCTATTGAAGTTCTTGATAGCTTTCTTGATAAACTATCTCGTTCTGAAGAATCTGATTTTGAAAAAGCTTCTGAAGAAAATAATCTTGCTGGTCAATTTCTTTCTATTGCAATTAGACAACACATAATTAGAATTAAAGAACAGAACAGAGAAGAAAAAGCAAAACTACTTAAAGATCTATCAGATCTACATGATGAGTTAATAACAAAATCAGACTCATACATGAAGGTTAAAAAAGAAGGAGTTCTAACCCATTAGCTAATTAGACCTGAGTACGTCTATAAAGTGCTCAGCGTTTCTAGAAGCTAGCTTAGTAATGTTGGAATTTGGAGGAGGTATGCAGAGATTTCGCATAAAAGAAGACAATGTAACTGCAAAAGCTAAATGTGACTTTTGTGGTGTGATAAAGCTTAAACAGCATATGATTAAAGAACAAAGTGTTCTATTAAAGTGTTGTGTTTGTGCTCTATCAGACTTGAAACGTGCAGAGAAATGTGGTAAAATCTCTATTAAATGAATTGGTTTAAAGTATCTTATGGACGTTAAATTGCTATTGATTGCTATGGACATAAGATACTTTTCTTTTATTAACAACAACTTATAGGAGGTTATTAGTGCAAAAGACTAATAAGTATTTAACTTATGAAGATAAAATAAATTATCTACGTGCAAGAGTTAAAACGAATAAAGTTCATAACGATGAAGGATGGAGAGCAGTATCTGAGTTGTTAGGGCTAGGTGGTCATTGCGCTTTAAAGAACAGGATTATAGAAAAAAGATATAAAAAAGAATGGGACTTAGCAGCAGATGCTCTAATAAATAGTTTGCATAATGCAGATCAATTAGCTAAGTTTAGTCACGTACTAAAATAGAGTACGTTATTCGGGTTGCCCACTCGGGGGAACCCTCACAACTCACTACATTATTTAAGGAAAATATAATGTTAGCATTTGAAAATGACTACAGTAAACGTAAACAAACTATCGAAGATCTTGGAGATTGGTCAAGTGACTATACTTTCAAGACAGAGAAAGTTGCTCTCAAAACTAGTCCAAACTTTCCAGAAGTAAGTAAAGAAATCAAAAGTAAAAAAGCATTAGTTAATGCAAATACTGGAGAGTTCTTATCTATTGTTGGTAATAAGTATACTAATAACTTCAGTCATGCAGAGCAGTTCCGTGCTGTAGAAAATCAAATTATCAGATCTGATCTAGATCTTACTGGTTTAACCAGAGAGATTGATGTATCGCATGGTGGGGCAAGAGCATATGCTAGATATACTTTCCCAGCACATGAAGTTGATGTTGGTGGTACAGGCGCTGTAGCTCTTGATATTCTTTGTCGGAATAGTTTTGATGGTTCATGGCCTACTATCTTTGAAGGTGGTGCTAAACGCTGGGCTTGTCTTAACAAGTGTGTATTTGGTGATGTCTTCGCAGTATCAAAGCAAAGACATACAAAAAATATAAACTATGACAAAGGTGCATTACAAGTTATGAATTGCTTGAATACATTTATGTCTGAGACTGATAAATGGAATGAGTGGCGTAAGACACCAGTGTCAGATGCTCAAGCTTTTCAGATTATTGCTAAGATCTCAGGTAACGTACATGCAATACAAAACATTGATAATGTTAGAGAGCATCGTTCAGATCTGTATGGTGTTATCCAAGAATCTATACAAACTAAGAAGGGTAATACAAGGACTAACAGTCCTTTAAATACTCTATGGACTTTATGGAAGCAAGACTACAAGCCTATCCTTGGAGATAACTTGTGGGCCTTGTACAACGTACTTACCGACTGGAGTACTAAGCATCAGCATCCAAGAAAAGATACAGGTGCAACAGTCACATCCCTCCAAACAAAAGCTTCTGAGAAAGTTAGAAAGATTATCAATACTGATAATATCTTTAGACTAGCAGCTTAGAGTTTCTCCACATCCTGAGCATGATGTCAAACTGCTCTCCATTAATTTTCATACAAAGGAATAGTTATGAAATACAAAAATCTCAAGAATGTAATTAATAATATGTCAGATGAAGAACTGAACAGACAAGTAATTGTGTTTGTTCCTAATTCAAAAGGCACGAAGTTATTTTATGTTGATAACAATTACTTTTATTCTCACAAGCATCAAGTAGTCTTGAATGCAATTGTGGAAACTCCAGAACAGAAATCTATTAAACATAAATAGTATAGGATAAAAATATTGAAAACTAGAATACATATTAATCAGCATAACATAAAAGCTAATACCAAAGGCAAAGACTTACCTGTTATCACAGTTAAAGATTACAAAAGAAACAGGAAAACGAATGCTGCTGAGATACTAGACTCTAATGGAAGGATGATTGCGCGAGTTATCTACAGTCCTGATAAGCCTTTGAGTTGCGGGGCTAAAGTATGGATTGAAACAGAACACGGAGTAAATGTATTGTGACTGGAATTGATTTTATAAAGCTGAATGATCAACAAAGAAATAAATTTATTGATTGGGCAAGAGAAAACTTCAAGGCAGGTGAAGAGATTGATCCAACTTGGCATCCTGTTATACAACAAGAGTGTAGAGAAATTAACTTTGAAGAAGAACTTCTTTTATCTATTGATAAATATATTTCTGAAAGAGAAGAACATCTTACTTTGTATCCTGAGCATTTTGAATTTTATTATGAAAAACTTAGTGCTGATCGTAAAAGTGCTGAAGAGTTTATTAAAGAATATAAACAAAGGATTTAAAATATGGACAATATAGATGTATTTGTAGATCATTTTGTGATTCATTCTAAAAGTCGTGATGCTCTTATACTTAACAGTAGTACTGTTGATTATTTTAAAGATCAGTTGCGTAAGCTTATACTGGGTGAGATCAAAGACACTATAATGGAACGTGTTCAACACTATGAAAGGCAGAGAGAGAAAGTTCCTTCTGCAGGTCTTGAAAGATATGATCGGCTTACTGATGCCCGTGATACACTAAAAGATTTGCATGACGATCTAGTATTTTGGGGAGAAGAGTATCATGATTATCAAGATCGACTGAGGGAGCAAGCATGAATAATATATTTTATAGAGCTATCAAAGCTCAGAAGAATCTTGATAAAGTTATGCCTCGACGTAACTGGCCTGTTGATGCTAAAAAGAAACCTGCAGAGCATATCATAGAGACTGCACGACTATACCGCGCAGGGTATACTCAAAAAGAGATTGCTAAAAAGCTAAACATAAGCATACATTCTGTAAGATCTACAACACGCAGAATATACATAGAGGATAGATGATGGATTTATTTGAAAGATTAGGCATGAGTATTGGTGGCAAGAGTGTTGAACAATGCATTGATGAACTGCGTGTCAGAGATGATACACGGCGTATTGAAGAGCTACACGGTGTTCCTGATGGGATAGAAGACATAAAGACTTACACCGTAACAGTTGAACTAGAGATTAATACATACAATAAGGAGGAAGCTGAAGACATTGCAAGCGACGCTATCTCAATAGATGGCAGTGATTATGGTGTAGAATATGTCAGAATAATTAATGTCAAGTAGGCAAAAAAAGTGTTGACATATCTATACAGACTCTATAAACTACACAGGCTTTTAACACATAAGGAAAGAAAGATATGGCAGTAGTACAAGGCAAAGCTTATTGGGCATCTGTTACGACACCTAATACAAAGTTTGAACCTGTATACTCAGTTAACTTACTCGTTGATGAAGATGTAGCTAAACAATTCTCATTAAAAGGCTATCCCATAAAGCAAATGCAAGAAGGGCCAGCGTTGGTGATTAAGCGTAAAGTTACTACCAAAGACGGTAAGAAAAATAAAACACCAAAGCTGATTGATGCTAACTCACAGCCAATGGATGTTTTAGTTGGTAATGGATCTGATGTCAAAGTGCAGTATCGAGAGTGGGAAACTACTAATCACTACGGCACATTCAAAGGCTTAGATTTTCAAGCAATGCAAGTATTAAAACTTGTACCCTATGGCAATACATCATCAGATGATGGTCATGAGCTTGGGTATCAAGAAGAAGAAACGGAGTTTTAATTGAAGCAGTTTATACATGAAGGGGTAACTTACGATGTAAGTGAGTTACCTAAAGAAGCTCAACAAGCATTTGATATGTTAGCTTATGTTACAAATACTAGAATACCTCTAGAAAATCAGTTAAATACACTTACCGCAGCAGGTAAAGTATTTACTGATATGGTAGTAGCAAAGCTGCACAAAGATGCAATTGTTGAAATAGAAACAGATGAGCCAGAGCTACCTGATTCAGAAGAATATACAGAGCCTGTAGATCAAGATTGGCGAGTCGATTAGATAACTATCCTTCCTTTCGGGCTTCCTCCACTCGGGGCGAAGCCCTCACTTCAAATTTAATATTTACTATACGGAGAAAGCAATGGCTTTTGTTAAGTACCATGTTGCCTGTAAGTCATGCGACAGTAGCGATGCTGTCAGTATAAATGAGGATGGATCAGCAAAGTGTTTTAGTTGTGGTGAGTTCTTCCCAAACTATGAAGAGCCTACTAACTTAAATGAGTTTTACAAAAGAGAAAATCTAAAGATGAAAGAACTACCTATTGCACAGGATACTTACTTTGGTATCTTTGGGCCACTTCGAGATAGAACTATCTCAGAAGAAACAGCAAAGAAGTTTAATGTAAGAATTACATATGATGGTGATGGAGAGATTGAACGTCATTACTATCCTTACTATAACGGTAATGAAGTTGTTGCATATAAAGTAAGACAAGTAAAAACAAAAAGTTTTACTAGCCAAGGCCAGATGCAGAAGGGTGAGTTGTTTGGTCAACAGATCTGTCAACAAGGTGGTAAGTACATTACTATTACAGAAGGTGAATGTGATGCTATGGCAGCTTACGAGTTGACAGGTAGTCGTTGGCCTGTAGTATCTGTTAAGAGTGGAGCACAAGCAGCACCATCAGATGTTAAAAAGAATTATGAGTTCTTAAACTCTTTTGAAAATATCATTGTATGTTTTGATAATGATCGTCCGGGTCGTGAGGCAGCAAAGAAAGTTGCAGACATATTCCCTCCTAACAAAGCTAAGATTATGTCTTTACCAGCAGACTGCAAAGACCCAAACGATATGTTGAGAAGCAATCGGCACGGTGAGTTTGTTGAATGTTTCTGGCAAGCTAAGACAGTTACTCCTGCTGGTATCATTCGAGTATCAGAAAAGTTAGAAGACTGGAAGAACCGATCTAATGACATTAGTGTTCTTTATCCTTGGGAAGGACTAAACAATAAGCTGCTTGGTATGCGTAAAGGTGAGCTACTAACAATTGCAGCAGGTACTGGCACAGGTAAATCTAGTGTAGTCCGTGAGCTAGAACATTGGCTGCTTAACAATACAGAAGATAATGTAGGTATCATTGCACTAGAAGAAGACTGGCGTAGAACTGTGGATGGTATTATTGCTGTAGAATACAGCGAGAAGATGCATCTAAAAGAAGTTAGAGATAACTACACAGATCAGCAGTTAGAAGAGATGTACACTGCAATTGCAGATAATGATAGATTATTTGTACATGCTCACTTTGGTATTAATGATATAGATGAAATCTTTACCAAGCTTCGCTATCTAATTAGTGGTTGTGATTGTAAATGGATTGTTCTTGATCACTTGCACATGCTAGTCTCAGCAATCTCCGAAGGTGATGAACGTCGCCTAATTGATAATGTAATGACAAAGATCAGAGCATTGATAGAAGAAACAGGAGTTGGATTCATATTAGTATCGCATCTCCGTAAGCTAGATGGTAACATCGGGCATGAGAACGGTGCTGAAGTGAGTGCCAGTCACTTGAGGGGCAGTAATAGTATTGGTCAAATATCTGATTGCATTATTGCATTAGAAAGAAACCAACAATCAGATGATAAGACAGAGGCAAATACTACAAGAGTCAGGGTATTGAAGTCAAGATACACAGGCGATGTAGGTATAGCAACTTATCTTCTATATGATCATGCAACAGGTAGATTAAAAGAAATATCAGAGCCTGATGAAACTTTAGAGTTTGAAAGACCTGATTACGATGACATACCATTTTAAAGGAATATGGAATGAATCTTGTTTTCGATATAGAAACAAACGGGCTAGATGCATCAGAAATCTGGTGCATTGTAGCTAAGGATATAGATACTAATAAAATATATTCATATCCTCCAGATAAAATCTCCGATGCACTAGAACTGTTAGAGAAATCAAAAATACTCATTGGTCATAACATAGTTGGTTTTGATATACCTGTATTAAAGAAACTAACTAATATATCTTTCAAAGATAAAAAGATTATTGATACATTAGTTCTCTCTCGTTTAGCTAACCCAGAGCGGGAGGGACATGGATTAAAACCATGGGGGTTTAAGCTAAACTTCCATAAAGGATCAATGAATGAAGAAGACTTTACTTCATACACACCAGAAATGTTGGAGTATTGCATTAATGATGTTGAATTAAATACTTTAGTTTTCCAAGCATTAATGACAGAGCTTTCAGGTTTTGGAGAAGAGTGTATAAAGATTGAACATGAAGTAGCAGACATATTAAAGAAGCAAGAGAATCATGGCTTCTATTTAGATGTCGTTAAAGCTGATAAACTTTTAGCTATGTTCAGAGAAGAAAACTGCAAGATAGTAAAAGAAGTTCATAAAGTTTTCTTACCAAAGAAAGTTAAGATCAAAACTGTTGTTCCTAAGTTTAAAAAGAATGGTGAGTTATCTAAACAAGGATTAACTCCAGAAGAATATGAAAGACTTTGTAAACTTCCAAAGAATCAAGTTCTTGCTTTTGATAGGTATAAGATTGAAGATTTTAACTTAAATTCTAGACAACAAATAGGAGTCTACCTACAGGAGTTTGGCTGGAAACCAAAGAAATTTACACCAACAGGACAACCAGTTGTTGATGAAGGTACATTAAAAACAATCACAGATATACCCGAAGCTGCACTAATAAATAAGTTCTTGCTATTTAATAAAAGAATAGCCTTAGTTGAGTCATGGCTGAAGCACTTAAAGGATTGCAGAGTTCATGGCTACACAATACATAATGGTGCAGTAACGGGTCGTATGACACATTACAAGCCTAACATGGCCCAGATACCTGCTGTCTATAGTCCTTATGGAAAAGAATGCAGAGAATGTTGGACAGTACCTAAAGGGTATAAATTAGTTGGCATAGATGCCAGTGGATTAGAATTAAGAATGCTTGCTCATTATATGGGAGATAAAAAGTATACAAATGAAATACTCAATGGAGACATACACACCGCTAATCAAAAGCTTGCAGGACTTAAATCAAGAGATCAGGCAAAAACATTCATCTATAGCTTTCTGTACGGAGCAGGAAATCAAAAAATTGGAACAGTGGTCGGAGGAAGTAGAAAAGACGGTCAGCGACTTAGAGAATCTTTCCTCAATAATCTGCCATCACTTGCAAATCTTAAAGATAGAGTTGAAAGAGCAGCTAGAAGGGGGTTTTTGAAAGGATTAGATGATCGTAAAGTAACCATTAGATCAGAACACGCAGCACTTAATACCTTATTGCAAAGCGCAGGAGCTGTTGTAATGAAGAAAGCACTCACAATTTTTAATGATAGTATTAAACATCTTGATGCTCATTTTGTAGCCAATGTACATGATGAGTGGCAAGTAGAAGTACGAGAAGATCTTGCAGAAGAAGTAGGCCAACGAGGAGTTCAGGCTATAGTTGATGCAGGTATCTACTTTAACTTACGATGTCCTTTAGATGGTGAATACAAAATAGGAGATAATTGGAGTGAAACACACTGAACATAGTCCTAGCTTAATTGGCGATCTTGCAGAGCATTATGCGATAACTTGGTTATGGGATAATGGGTATGAAGTATTTAAAAATTGTGGCTGTACAGGCCCCATAGATTTAATTGCTATGGATGAGGAAGGCAATCTAAAAAAGATAGATGTCAAGTCATACAAAGATGGTAGACTTTCTTCTAGATCACCAAGGCAAAAAGAACTAGGCGTTCAGTATCTCCATTACAATTCAATAACCAGAAAATTAAGGTTCATTAATCACAGAAAATGAAAAATTTAAATACATTAGTAGAAGATATTTATTCTACATTAGAACCTTTATCACAAAATAAAGCTATCAGTATTGATGAAGACATGCTAAATGATCTTGGTGAATCTTTAAAAGATTGTATCAGACATTGGGCTACACCTCAAAAAGATTCTACAAGACATTTAAGAATGTCTAATATAGGTAAACCTTTGAGGCAACTTTATTTTGATATGAAAGAGAATAAAGTAGAGCCAACAAATACATCGCCATTTCTATCCATCCGATTTCTTTATGGTCATTTATTAGAAGAGATACTTTTATTCCTTGTTAAATTATCAGGGCATACAGTTACTGATGAACAAAAAGAAATATCTGTTAATAACATAAAAGGGCATATGGATTGCAAGATAGATGGAGAAGTTATTGATATTAAAACAGCATCTAACTTTGCATTTAAAAAGTTTAAAGATGAAACTCTTAGAGATGACGATCCTTTTGGATACTTAGCACAGCTTAGTGGGTATGAAGCTGCTGAGAAAACAAACAAAGGTGGCTTTCTAGCCATTAATAAAGAAACAGGAGAGATAACACTATATCGACCTGATGAGTTGGATAAACCAAACATAACTTATGTTATCAGTAAAGCTAAAAAAGTTATGGATATGGATACTCCTCCAGAAGAAATCTGCTATGAGCCAATTCCAGAAGGTAAATCAGGTAACATGAAGTTACCAAAACAGTGCGTATATTGTTCTCATAAACATAAATGTTACCCAGATCTAAGAGTGTTTAAATATTCTAAAGGTCTTGTATATTTTACAAAGGTTGTTAATGAACCTAAAGTTGAAGAGATCTTATAGTGTTATCAAATCCAAAAAGTAAAAAGCAGAAGATGAATGTTTTAACTCTTGGACTAGCATACCAGTGGGTTCTTACTTTGTTACCCGAAGATCAAAAAGATATAGATCCTTTATCAGCTTTAGAGCAGATACCAAAAGATCCTTATTTTATTAGAAATGGTCAAGTAAGAATCAACTCATTCACATTTAAGTGGTTTAGAAAAAAAATAAAAAAGGTTTTGAAGAAAAACCCAAAACCAATTATGTCAGTTACATTGAATGAAGTTTTGAATGCGTAAACCTAGAGTTAAAAGACCTGTTGAAAAAGATAAGCCTAGAGGATATGACTCAAAGTGGGAATACAATCTCCATAAAAAATTATTATCAAATTGGGACTTGCATTCTCAAAAGTTATCGTATATAATAAAGCACACTTATAATCCAGACTTTGTAAAAACAATTGGTAGCAAGACAATTCTTCTAGAAGCCAAAGGAAGATTTTGGGACTATCAAGAATATAATAAGTATGTATGGATTAGAGAGTCCTTGCCTGATGACTACGAACTAGTCTTTCTGTTTTCTTCGCCCTATGCCCCCATGCCAGCAGCCAGAAAAAGAAAAAATGGCACCAAGTTCACCCATGCAGAATGGGCTGAAAAAAATAAATTTAAATGGTATTCAGAAAAAACCTTTCCAGAGGAGTGGAAATAATGAAGAGTATTGATGACGCAACACCAGAAGATTGGAATGCTTTACGAAAGCCAATAACACACAGGAAAATTATGAGTAATAGATTGGATAAACTAATAGAAGAAGATTTCTCAGCAGACGATACAACAAATGATCACCCAGTCTTTGGTGAGAACATCCCCGACAACAGTACAAAGTTTGATTCTGTAAACAGACCAGAACATTACAACAGTGGTAAAATGGAGTGTATAGATGCTATTCGAGGTATGCTAACGCATGATGAGTACATTGGCTATCTTCGCGGTAATGCACTCAAGTATAACTGGCGATGTCGTTATAAAGGCAAGCCAATAGAAGACTTGCGAAAGGCGCGTTGGTATGAAGAGCGCCTGATAAGATATATGTTGGAGCATCCTAGTGAGCACCTACGATAGAAAAGCAGAAAGAACTGCAAGGTTCAATAAGAAAAAACAGTCCAAAAATAAAGCTAGGACTAAAAATTATCGCAAGCAACAATTAAGTGAACAAGATGACGAATATGACATCAAAAACTGGAAAGCAGGATTATTTAGGGATTCAGATTGACTATGATCGTGAGAAATTACTAAATACATTTTCTTTAGAAACTTTAAAAGATAGATATTTTTGGAAGGATGAAACACATGCTCAGGAAGCTTACGCTAGGGCTAGTATATTTAGTGCAACTTATCAAGGATTTACTGATTGGGATTTGGCTCAAAGGCTTTACAATTATAGCAGCAGTAATTGGTTTATGTTCAGTACTCCTATACTTTCTAACGGGGGAACCTCTAGGGGTTTACCTATCAGTTGCTTCCTCAATTACGTTCCTGATTCGAGAGATGGTTTATCTTCTCACTATGATGAGAATATCTGGCTCTCAAGCGCAGGTGGAGGCATCGGAGGATATTGGGGAGAGGTGCGTTCTAATGGCATCTCTACTAGCAACGGTAGTAGGTCTACTGGCTCTATACCATTCATCCATGTAGTAGATAGTCAAATGCTTGCCTTTAATCAAGGCGTTACAAGAAGAGGTTCTTATGCGGCATATATGGACATTAGCCATCCAGAAGTTGAAGAGTTCATTGCTATGCGGAAGACTACTGGCGGTGATCTTAATCGTAAGTGCCTTAACTTACACAATGGAATTACAATAACAGATGACTTTTTAGAAGCAGTAAGAAATGATGAGCAATGGAGATTAATTGATCCTAAAACAAAAGAAGCAGTAAAAATTGTACCTGCTAGAGATCTATGGTGGCAGTTAATACATACAAGAGCAGAAACTGGTGAACCTTATATTGTAAATATAGACCGATGCAATGAAGCTTTACCTGAAGAACAAAAGAAATTAAGTTTAAAAGTTCAACAAAGTAATCTATGTTCTGAGATTGCGCTCCCCACTGATGAAGATCGTACAGCAGTGTGTTGTTTATCTAGTGTTAATCTAGAATATTTTGATGAGTGGAAAGATGATGATCTATTTATTAGTGATTTGATTACAATGCTTGATAATGTATTAGAACACTTTATAGATAATGCTACAGGGGGATTATGTTTAATTCCTGATATGAAAATGGTGGAATTTAAAGAGTATGTTAAATCAGATAAAAAAGGTTTTGAAAGAGCCGCTTATTCAGCATATAGAGAACGGGCGATTGGTCTTGGAGCGATGGGTTTTCATAGTTACCTTCAACGTAATGGAATTCCTTTTGAAGGAATGTACGCCTCCAGCTTTAACAATAGAGCGTTTAAACTTATCAAAGAAAGATCTCAGATGGCTTCCCGGCGTTTGGCTAGAGACCGTGGGGAAGCTCCTGACATGGTTGGTAGTGGCTATCGTCACTCCCATTTGCTTGCTATTGCCCCTAATGCTAGTTCTAGTATTATATGTGGTGGAACAAGTCCTTCTATTGAGCCTACAAGGGCTAACGTATTTACGCACAAAACTCTCACAGGTTCGTTTAAAGTAAAAAATAAATATTTGGAGAAGCTTCTTGAAGAAAAAGGAATTAATACAGAAAAAACATGGAAAAATATTGCAGCTTCTGAAGGATCTGTTAAAGACTTGGATAAACTCACGGAAGAAGAAAAAGAGATATTTAAAACAGCGACTGAACTTAACCAGATTTGGATTATCGAACACGCATACCAAAGACAAAAATACGTCTGTCAAGCACAATCAGTAAACTTATTTTTTGAGCCACCACCAGCTACTGCGTCACAGGAGATACATGATGAATATTTGGAATATGTTAATCATGTGCATTGGACAGGAGCTAATAAACTCAAATCTATGTATTACTTCCGAACTACAGCGGCTAGAAATACAGAGAATGTTAATATTAAAATCCCAAGAATCAACTTAGAAGAGGAGTGTTTAAGCTGTGAAGGCTAATATTAAAAGAGCGATGCTATGGTTTTATTATACATGGGAATCGTTCATGGATTTAAAATATAATCCATTTAGATTTATTGGTGATGTGAGTATGCAGATGTATTTAATGCTTGCTCTATCTATCGTATGGTCTGCTAGTTTCTGTTCATTGATAGCTGGATGGTCAGGGATTATACCGTTGATATGGGGTCATGTTATTACAGTGTTTGCCATATTCATGACCTACGCTACATTTAAAGATGCTGAAAAGAATAACTCAGCATGGCTAATAAGGTGGAAAGAAGATTACAATCTACTTTCTTTATTCAAACGTAGAGGTAAAAATAAAAACATTTGTCAGTGGGACTTGGAGAAAGAAGCATGAAAAAAATATTTGCAGTATGTTTATTATTAGTTTCAGGATGTAGCATGACAGGAGATGGGAGTAAGTGGAAATACATGGGGCCTAAGTATGTTAGATGCCTACCAAATGAGTTAAAAGTATGTGAGCGTATTGGTGCTCTTACTATTTGTGAATGTGCAATGGCATGACAAAAGAACATCCAGTATATAGAGCGCAGTTCTACATACAAGAACTAAAAAAATATGCTACATGGTCTGAGTATTTGACATATTACAAAGAGCAAGATGACAAAATAATGCAGTTTAGTCACTATTGTATGCAGATGTGGTCTAGCTATATGAATGATAAGATTAAACAACAAAAAGCACCGCTAAGTTACAAAGAATATTTAAATGAGTACAAAGACTTATTAGAGGAGGGTTACAATGATAGACCCAAAAATTGATGCACTGCGATGTTTATATAAAGCTGAAATAGCTATGTATAAAGCAGAGGTACAAAACTACATAGATAATCCAGTAGGTGTAGGAGAGCATGGTAATTTGGTTGAAACTATGGACAAACTTATCTCTAAAATAGCAGAAGCTGAAGATAAATTAATAATATTGGAGACTCATTTTGGCGGATAATGTAATTAGTTTAATGCCTGTTCAAGCAACAGCAGATGAAGTTTTAGAAGATTGTAAAGGACAATTTGATCAGTTATTAGCATTAGGCTGGTCAAAAGATGGCTCACTTGTTGCAAAAGCAACTAGTGCTATGGATGTAAAAGAAACTGTATATTTATTAGAAACATTTAAACATGCAGTTATACAAGCTGGGTATCATATAGATGAATGATAATTTAATACATTTAATTAGTCTTTGGAGCATGAGCAAAGGTATTATAAATAACAGCACACCTTTAGCTCAGTTTGCTAAACTTGTATCTGAGATAGGTGAGTTAGGAGATAATATTGCAAAGCAAAGACCTGTGGTAGATGACATAGGAGATTGTTTAGTAGTTTTAAATACACTAGCTATAATGCATGATACAACATTAGAAGAGTGTTTAGCTTTTGCCTACAATGAAATTAAAGATCGTAAAGGATATATGAACAGTGAAGGAATATTTATTAAAGAGGGAGATGTAGTATGAGTTTATTGGGTACTAGAGATTATTACAAACCATTTGATCATCCGTGGATGTTTGATTATTACTCACAGCAAAATCAAATGCATTGGTTCCCAGAAGATGTACCATTACATAATGATGTAAAAGATTGGCAGGATATGAATGAGGAAGAAAAGAATCTATTAACACAGATTTTTCGTTTGTTTACTCAGTCAGATGTAGATGTTGGCTCTGGATATGTAGACCGTTATATGCGTATCTTTAAGAAGCCAGAAGCTCGTATGATGATGTCTGCGTTTGCTAACATGGAGTCTATACACCAACACGCCTACAGTCTTTTGCTAGATACTGTAGGAATGCCAGAGGTTGAGTATAAGGCGTTTGCAGAGTATGAAGCTATGGCAGACAAGCACGAATATATCAATGCTGTAAAGGTAGCTAAGGGCGATAGAAAGTCTATTGCTAAGGCACTTGCAATATACTCAGCTTTTACTGAAGGTTTACAGTTATTCTCAAGCTTTATCATACTACTTAACTTTCCACGATTCGGAAAGATGAAAGGTATGGGACAGATTATTACTTACAGTATACGTGATGAGTCCATGCACGTAGAAGCAATGACAAAGCTTTTTAGAGAGTTTATCCAAGAAAATATTGAGTTATGGACTGATGAGTTCAAAGCTGAGATTTATCAAGCTTGTCGTGAAATGGTAGATTTAGAAGATAGGTTTCTAGACTTAGTATTTGAGCAAGGCGATATACCCGGACTAACCAAGAAAGAAATGCAACAGTATATACGATACATTGCAGATCGTAGACTATTACAACTAGGACTAAAGACAAACTACAATGTTAAAGATAACCCACTTAACTGGCTAGATGATGTGTTAGGCGTAGAACATCAGAACTTCTTTGAAGGAAGAGCTACTACATATATGAAAGCTGGATTAAGAGGAGATGTAGCTAAAATATCTTTTAATAAGGTTGCATAAGATGGAAGGAAATATCATTAGTTTTAAAGTTTTTATTGATAATCAAGGAGTACTTATGACTGAGTACTCCAAACTTCCTAGCAAAGATTTAAAAAGGATATTTAACTCTGACAATATTGAATACATTAAAACAATATTGAATAAAGTAAATCCAAGATTTGAGGGTTTACACAATGAGTTAGAAAAAGAATTAGCTGTATTAAACTAAAATATTAAGAATTTGAGAGGATGAACTAACATTCTTAACACTTAATGTCCCATGATCATGTTGATAGTACACAGTTCTAAATACTGTAGTATCAATTCGTTTAGTACCGCCAGCAGGATCAGTAACAATATTATGCTTCGTTTGAGTATCAACATAACTGTTTAATAAAGTATTGGATATAGCGGAAACAGGGCCTACCATTTTACTTTATGTGACCAATACCGTGCTGAAAGTTTAGACGGATTAGCATCCTGTGCGTTATGCCTAGCATAATAAGACTTTTTTCTAGCTTTATCTTTAGCAGTTTTAGGATTTTTACCAGCACCTCTAACACCTTGCTGCCCAAACCTAATCGTCTTGATCTTGTCTCCTTGTTTCGCAACAACAACATGAGACTTGGTTGGGTGGCTTGGAGTTCTCTTCGGTTTGTTGTATCCGCTGACACCTGCACGAGCAAGTCGTGGATCTTTTTTTTTACCTTTGCCACTTTTACCGCCTTTCCTATATTCTTCTCTCATGATTTTTTCCTATATTGACGAGTCTTTCTAGCAATCTTCTTAGGTTGTTTACTATGTTGTTTACCTTTAGCAGTATCTTCTCGTTTTTTTCTAGAAGTAGCTGCATACTCTGCCGATGACAAAGATTTAATAGCTCTCTCAGGCAGGTAACGCTCTCCAGTTTCACTAGATTTCTTACCTGACTTGGTACGCCATTTTTGTTTTGTCCAAGATTTTAAAGATCTCTGAGATTTTTTAAGTGCCATTATTGATTATGCCCTTTGTCTTGTTGTTGTTTAATCCACTCTTTTAATTTTTCTTTACTTTCCCTTCTTTGCTGTGTTTGTTTTGCCATGTCTCCTCCTAAGAGATTCTTTTGCTTTCTTAGCAATCTCTGCTTGTTTAGATTTACCAGCAACTTTAGCTCTCTGCTCCATGACAGTTAGTATTTGTATTTTACGTGCATAAGGTTTTCTTATACCTTTGACTTTACGCGCAGTATCTCTAGCATCTTGCACGGTAGCATACTTAATACTTACAGTATCTTTTGGGTTTTCATCAGTGTATAGTCTACGACCTGAACCCTTGGGTTTCTTTCCTGTACCCTTCTTAGGATCAGCCATTACTTGTAACCACCACCTGCATCTTTATAAGCCTTCGCTAACATCTGGGCTTTACGCGCCGACCACTGTCCCGGCTTGCCGCCCTTTGACCCTGCCTTGATACGATTGAAAAGTCTCTTACGCATAGTAGGCTTAGTATAATTACCTGCCTCATTTACTCTAGATTTACTTTTCTTTTTCTTTGCTGGCATGTTATCCTCCAAAAGTTTTAACAATAAATACAAGTACTCCGATTGCTATCATACCACCCAGTACTAGTACAAGTCCACCTACTGCCAGTTGATGCATCAGTTCCTTTCTTTCTTTTTTTCTTTTAGCTATTAAACGCAGATGTTCTTTTCTGGCTCTTTCCTGCTCTGCCTTGGCTTGCTTAAATGCTTCTAAAGTTTCTGGATCTGCCACTAATAATATATCGTGTACATCTTTCCAGTATCTCTCATAGCTTTTTTTTATCTGGGTAAGCTTTAAGATTTCGCTCTGACTTAGAGGTTTAAAGGTGCTAGACTTACGTTCTACTTCAAAATTTGTTAAAGCTTCTCCAAAATCGCTGATAGTACCCATAAGCTGTTGGATACCCTGCCCAGATTCATTGGCCTGTCTTATTAAACCATTTAAACTAGATAATATAGCTGAAGCTGCTGCAACACTTTCTATTATCATTTTCTAGTCTTTTCGTAGCTCCTCATTGCGCCCAGACCTAACATGCCCATGAGGACAGGCATCATAGTCTCTAGCGGTACTAGAGGAATGACAATATTTATTTCAAGCAGTGCCAGTACAAAGTTTGCGAATGGTATTGTAATGAAGTTTCCAAACATTCCCAGTCCACACGTCCAACCAATAAAGGGTCTCCACCCAGACACAAACAAATTAGAGTTACTGGCTTCTACTTTATTGACCTCTATCTGAGCCTTCATAAGATCCTGATGATGTTCTTCTGACATCGTTGCAATCTTGTGGGCCAGCATAGCCTTTTGATCTTTGTCTTCAATAAATTTATCTAATAAACCAGTTACCGGGCCTACTAGTGTTGCTACTAAACTCATTATAGTTCTGCCTCTATATCTATCTGATCTAAAATAGTTTGTTGTTGTTCTTCAAATAAAAGCCTAAAATCTTCTATTTTCATAAAACCTAAATCTTGTCTAGCTTGATGCTTACGATATATATTATATATTTTATGTAGCATATCTTCACTGTATAATATCATTTAATAACTCCATACATGTGGTCTTGGGCGACCTTCTGAGTCTTCTAGGTCATCAATGTGAATAAATCTGGTTGGCCCTTTCTGACTGACACCAATACCAGTAAAACCTGCCTCTAGAGCGCCCTGTAAGAGCCTGTGAGCCTGTTCTCCACGTACCATTATGTCTAGTGCTCTACCTGATGCATGAGCGCCCGGAGAGGCTTTACGAGCTTCTATAGGGTGCTGTGGACATCTGTATGCAGAGCTTATATGAAACGGAAAGTCTAGTTTTTCTCTTAACAAGTCTACCTTTCTCATAAACTCAGGATTCATACCTGATTCATCACAGTGCTTACAGGTTACTTCTTCTTCTGTAAAATACTTGTACACAAAAACTCCTGTTAATATTAATAAGGGTAATAAAATATAAACATGTTTCATCTATTAGCAGGATCAAATCGTCTAAGAAGACTATTTATTCTTTGTTTTGTTTCTTCATCAGCAGCTTTGTACGCTGGCAAATTTTTAACATTTTCAGTTAATTCTGTTTTTCTTTCTAAAATTGGAATCTCCTGAGTTATTGCTGGTGTAGCAGGTTTAAATTTTGCTCTTGATGCTGAACGATTTCTTTTTTGTTTAGATTTTTTACGGCTACCTTGCTGTCTTACATACTCAATTCTGTTTTGAGCATCAGGTGGAGCCATTGGATTTTTTAATACAAATTCATAAGGAGCATTTTCATTATCTCTTGTAACTAAAAAATCACCCTCTGGTGTAGACATTACTTCAACTAATCTACCATTTTGTTTAGCTTTAAAAACTCTATCAGTTCTAGGATCATAGTCTTCCATTTCAGAACTTTCTCTAAATCCAACTATGCCTGTTTCTGGATCATCTAAAGGACGATCACCTCTATACATAGCTTGAGATTTTCTAGTTTCATCAAGTGTTTCAAAACGTGCGCCAAACTTATAAGGTCTTTCTTCTGTAATTTTTACAAGTCGAAGATAATCAGATGCAGCATTTTCTAAATCTTTTTCATTAATAACTTTAGGATTTACAGATTCTACAAAGCGTCCTTGACGATCTAAATAAACACTTACATCTTGTTGTGCTTTTTGAACATCTTGTAAAGAAGGCTCTAATGAAGCAAAAACTTGTGCATAAGAATCTCTTACATTGTTATTTAAAGGATGATGTAAAAACTCAAATGGCTTTTCTCGTTGTCTGCCTTTTATAAATGCAGCCATTTCAGATGCTGTTAAAAGTTTTTGAGGTTCATCATTTAAATATTTAGCTTCTTGACCTTGTATAATCTCTGTAATAAAATAAAGTTGTGGAGGTATTTCATCTTTTTCTAAATTTTTAGAAGCATCAGCTAATTGATTTTCTATATCTCCTAAAAAAGATGCTTGACCAGAATCATTAATATTAATTTCTGTTTTTAGTTTTTCTAAACTATCTGGCGTAGCTGCTTTAATTGTTAAAATTTTACCGGGGCGATAACTTTCTATACCCGGAAGTAATGTAGTTACTAAATGATAAGGCCCTTTAGCAATTTCATTTTTAAAATCACTATCAGCTAACCCAAACTTTAATTTAAGATCATTTAAAACTAAAGATTTTTCATCAGGACTAAACTGTGAATTAATCTTTTCATAAGTTTCTTGAGTCAACACAGGCATATTAGATGTTTCTAAAAACATGGTATCATCTAATAACAACCAATTTGTATTTGGTTTTAAAGCACCTTCAGGTATATCTTGTCTACTTAAATCTAACTCTCTTGTTTCAACAAAATCTGGTTGCATTTTTTCTTCTGGAAGAACATCAACAGTAAATCCTTGAGCTTCTGATAAAGTTTCCCTAGCTCCCGGCATTACTTCATCTATTTCTTCTAACAATGCTGTAGCTGTTGCACCTACACGCTGTCCCGCAGTTCTTACAGGTGCTTTTTCATCAAAACGAACACTTCGCACTATTGGTTCATTTACATTTAAATCTAATAAATCTACAGGTTTAGGATCAGACACATACTGAATAGAGTCATATCCTGCTTTTTTAAAAGCCTCAATAATTTCTTTTTCAACTAAAATCGGATGTAAACCTATAATAGCTTCTTGTTGTTCACTAGGAATAAAACCTAAACTTTCACCTATAGATCTAGAAAGTCTATCCCTTTCTTTATTTATATTTTTAAGTTCTTTAACTAAATTAGTATCAGTCTTTTCTACTTGATTTAAAAAATCTTCTTTGTCAAGCAAACTTGAAAATGATGAAACTTCAGGCATTTTCCCTGAATATATAAAAGGATTTAAAGAACGAATACGCCCTTCTTTATTAAACCCTAAACTATCTGGCCTTGTTTGTGCATACAACATGCCATTTGATGCAGAATTAAGATACACAGGTTCTTTTATTTTTGATTCTTCAATAAAAGTCTCTATCCTATTTTTCTTTTCTTCTGCACCAATAGGGCTAATATCCTCATACTCAGCTTCATTTGAAAAGTAATTCCGTAGTTTTTTGGATGCTGATTTAAATGCAGGTAAACTTACAAGTCTACCTAAAGCATATCGTTCTCTATTTATTAATAGATCACCTGATTGCTCTGAGTAAGGCATTCCAGTTAGCCTATCTACACGATCACTAGGATTATCTCCTGCTCTAGGAACTTTTTCTTCTAGCCTACCACCTTCAAAATTAAAATCTCTAAAAGGTTTTCTAAGCTGATAAATAGGAGCGTTTAACATAGCTTCTAAAGACTTATCTTTCTTCTCAGGTCTAAAACCTAAAAACCTATCAACGTCTTGACCCACATCCTGTATATCTTTTTTAAATGATAAATTCTCTGAAACACTAGGGAAGGATCTGTACAAGGTATAACCCGGAACATTTGTAGCTACTAGTTCTCCGGGGCCTTTGCGATATATCAAAGCATCTATTGCATCTCCTACAATTGGGCCTGTTACTGCTTTAACACTAGAGCCTAGAAAACCTCCACCTATCTCTGCATTTTCTCTAGCTCTATCCACATATTCTGCGTAACCAAAACCACCCCAACGCTGCACAGCTTCTTTCATTATTTCATCTATTTCTTGCTCATCACCTTTATAATCTTCAAAATTACCACCGTTTCTAATCCAGTTAGTACCAGCAGCTACAGTAGTCATTGCAATACCTGTAGATAAAATTTTAGCTCCCCCACGAATAGGATCTCTTACTGCTTGACCATAAAAGTTTTTAAGTACAGTATTAGTAAAAGCAGTCGGATACCCAAGAAACTGAAACAAAATAGTTCCAAGTGGCGTTTGTTGCACATGAGGTCTAATAGAAGAAGCTTTAGATGGATCAAGAATTACTTCATTTGTAAATCTAGCTGCGCCTTTCATTACTTGGTTTTCATAAAAGTTATCCCACTTTCGTAAACCTGTAACACTATCAGTTAGTGAGGAATACATCCTTGCTCCATTATTCACCCACTGTTTGCCACTATCTATATCAACACCTAAATCTAAAAGCTCTTGAGATAATCTTTTAACTTTTTTAGTATCAACTTTACTTGCAGATTCTAATCTTATAATTTCTTTTAAATTACGAGTAATCAAATCTTTACCCATAGTAAAAGATGCTAACTGAACAGTTCTTGTCCACTGATCAAGAAAATTAAGTTTAAAAAACTTGTCTTGTACTTTTCTTGCTCTAACACCCTGCACACCTTCTCCAGCCAAACCATCAATACGGGATGCTACAGCTTGATTAAGACCTAAAAATACTCTGTGCATTTCTGATAGAGCTTCTTCTTTACTAAGACCGTGACGATCTTGTAGCTCTCTCAATGTCAAATCACTAGTTTTCTGTACAGAGTTTTTTATAGTTTGGCCTAGACCCCTAGCCCAAGTGCTAAAATTAGTACGAGTTAAAGGAATAAACACCTCAGTTAAACTAGACAAAGTAGCTAGAGGCAAGTGTGCTAACTGTTGAGAAACTTTAACAGTATCACTAATAGTGTTTAGTCCATTCATACCAAAGGCAGAGTCATCTAAGCCCGTAGTAAAGTTATAAAGTTTAGCTAATTCTTCTTTATCACTATTAGTTAAAGTAATACCTTTATCAGAAAGTTCTTCAGATATAGGCTTAATATAACGCTCGTTAAACTCTTCTAAATTAGCTCCTAAAGTTTTCTTACGTGCGTATAAACGCGAACTTTGAGTAAAGTAGTCTCTCATCAAAGTGTCAAAATCATTAGATATAAACTTTTCAATCTCAAAATCATCTAGCATAAATAATTTTCTAGGGCTAAATGATGAAGGCATAACGGTGCCTAAAGTTTCAATATCTAATGTATTGACTTCATTTTTCTTTGAAAGCATATCGTCAATAATTTTATTAGCTACTGCATACTTTTGATCTCGCAAACGTGAAGTATCAGGTAATCTTTTTTCAATTTCTTTTTTCTGACTGGCAACATCTTGGAAAAGTTTACCTAAAGTATAAGTTGACTTAGGATTCTCAAAGTTAATTCCATCTACTGACATTGTTACATTAAACTTTCTATTAATAGCATCTACAAAGTCAGTTAAATCATCTTTATTTTTAGAAGGCAAGTCAGTTAATAACTCTTCATATGCATTACTTAGATTCATAAGACGCATATATTCAACACGATCTGTGCCTTCAGGCAACAAAGCAAGCATAGCTGTGTCATCTAATGAAATAGCATCAGACTTAACCATTATATCGGCAAGCTCATCTCTATTACTTTGTACTTCATTCCAAAGCCATCTTCTAGGAAACCATGAGTTCACACCTCTTCTCAAAGGTCTACGATAAATCCCAACAGTTTCTCCATCAGCCAAAACTTCATTAGCTAATTTTCTAATTCGATATGCAGCTTCATAATGTTTATTAGTAGCACCTTCAATTTCTTGAACAGACTCTCTAGCAGTATTCTGTTGACGCATTAATTTAGATAAAATTACCTCGTCATCTTTATTCATCTTATTGCCATTCATAAATGGCTTTATAATGTTTTCATACTTATAATTATAACTACCATTAAAATCATTTAGAGTTTCATGATAGCCTGTGCCTAATTTAGCAGACCCTAATCTTTCATCAAATTTATAAGTATCGTATCTAAAAGTTGCTAACAATCCTCTCATAATCTTAGAAGATTGAGACATTGTTAAAAATCTAGTAACTGGCTTACCAACTGTTTTAGATATTACAGAGTCTTTTAATTTAGAAGCTTTAAATGCTAGATTCTGATCTTCTACAAAAGCCTCATCTGAAAATTTATTTAGATTGATTTGAGCATCTTTAGAAAATTTTGTAGACGTTTTGGAAAACCCACTACCTATTACGCCGCCTAACACACTGCCAATTAAAGTAGAGGTGCCTATATCATAAAGATTTAAACCATCACGAATATTAACGCCGTTTTCAGACTCTCGTTCTTGACGAAAATACTCATCCGCTCCTGACCAAATAGCACCTTCAGCGGCTCCTAATATTCCAAGATTCTTTACTTTATCTTTATAATATTGATTTACTGCTGCTTGTCTTTTATCTTTAGTAAGCTGTTCAGTCTTCTTCCAATCTATTTCACCAGTATCTAACCTTTTAAGTAGCTTTTCAGACTCAGCTATTTCTTTTATATCTGTGACTTCTTCAAATGACTTGCCTACTTTTTTTAATCCAAGTTTTGCAGCTTGAGCTAATCCTTTATTAGCAAATAAACCTGTAGCACTAGCCCCACCAGTAAACGGTGCAGCGATAATAGCTGCTAAAGATATTGGATCAGTAATTAAATCTATACTTGCATCTGCGGCAAAGTTTAAATATTGATTAAAACCTCCCATATCTGCATTATCAAATCTGCGTCTTAAATACGCATAGTCTTCTTTTTGCTGATCTGAAAAAGAAGGAACATCTAATAAAGCTCGTTTAGCACTAGTTCCTAAGTTCCATTCTTCATCTCTAAGATACTCATAAACATCATCTACTTGAGTATTATTTTGCCCAATACTAGATAAAAATCTATCGGCCACAGCAATATACTCTTCATCATTTTCTAAAGAGTCTAAAGTATCTCCAACAAAACTTTTAGTTTTCTTGGGATAATATTTAAAATAATCCTCAGTATATTTTGACAACTTTAATCATCATCCTCAAGTTTTCTTTCAGCAATAATTTCTGGTCTTGTTTGAGTCATAATTTTTAATCCAAGTTTCTTTAATCTTTCAACATCTTCTGCCGCAGCTCTTCGATTTGCCATTCTTTGTTCTTCTGGAGTTAGCCTCCTTTCTTCTTTTTCTTCTCTCCTAGCAGCTTCTGCTTCTTCTCTCAGATCTATAAAAACTTTTATTTTTTCTGCAATTTCAATATTGCCATTCTGTAATGCTCTATCTCTTTGTTCCATTAAATCGTCCGTCTCTGCATAATCAGGAATAATTCCAGTTCTATGCATATTTTCAATAGTATTTCCCATAGAAATTGTATTAGCAAGAACATCTAAACTTTGCTGAGGATTAAAGCCAATTTGTTTTAAAGAACCTAATTCTTTTTTATCTGCTGATACATCTACATATTCATCTATAAATGTTCTTATAATTGCTTCATTTCTAAGTTCTCCTGAAGGAGGACTACTAAAACCATGAAAATAACCTTTTTGTCGATTAGCTGCATACAAATCTTGTTGCTCAAAAACTTTTGTAAGATAACTAAAATGTCTAGCTGGAATTGTTAAATCAACTGATGTCTTATCAGAAATAGTTCCAAAAGTTTCTTCTAAGTTATCTAATTGATCATCAGTAACATCGTCTCCAAAAATAGCATTTCTTTTAGCAACATTATTTCTTGCTATATTAACAGCAGCTTGAAAAGCTTTAGAAAAATTTACTTTATTCTCGTTTGTTGCTTTTATTTCTGAAGCTACAATACGTGGCTGAGAATATTTACTTATTTCTTTTGCAACAGTCTCATCTAAATTAAGACCTGCAATTAAATTTGCAGCTTCAATTTGATCAAAAGGTCTAGAAGCTCCTTGACCAGAAATAGAGTTATATTGCCTATCAAAATCTGCTACAAGTAACTTACCATAAGCTTCCTTTCTTCCTCTAGAAAGATTTTCTACTTCTTTATTTATTAGTCCAATAGTCACTTGATTATCAAGAGGACTTTCTGCCATTTGTAAAGTTCTTGTATATCTATCTAACTCTTCTTTAGCTGCTAGTAGTACAGGCATTTGTGTAGGATCATCTTGAACTGTTTTTTCAAGCTCGACTATTTGATTTTGTCGTTCAGTTACTTGGTCATTTAAAAATAAAATTGCCTGAGCATCTTCAACGTCATCAACATCTTGAAACATTTCATATAGACCAGCAAACTTTTGTTTAATTTCTCCTAACTTTTCTGTTTTTTGCTCTTGACTTAAGTTAGGATTATTTATAACATTATACGTTTCTCTAGCTTCTTCTCTTACAAAATGATAATTTCCCTTTGTTGCTGAATATTTACCAAACAATGTCTTATTAAAAAAATCATTAAATTCTCTAACACTAATATCTTTATCATTGTGATAAAATGCTTGCAATTGATCAGCTATTTGTTTTTTCTTGGCAGGAGGTAGCCCTGTTAGTCGAGAAACTTGTTCTTCATTTAAAGCTGTCCAAAATCCCATATCTAAATTAGCTATAGCTGATTTATATGCTTCAGGCACAGCAGATTCTTTCCATGCCTCCATAGCATCAACCATTTTAGTTGCAGGCTCAGTTAAATATTTAGCACGGAATAAATTAATTTGTTCTTGTTGATAATCTATTTGACGAGCTAACTTACCACCAATTTTTCCTAAAAGACCTGCATCGTCTACATCAACATTTATTTCCATATCTTTTAAACTTTGTAAGTTTGTTTGAAACTGATCAAAGTCAAAAGCTTGGCCTGATTCTACAAACTTGGCTCTTTCATTAACAAAAGCTTTATAATAATCATCAATAGCTTTTTGATCTTCTTTATTTATTCCCCAGCGACTTTTTACTGCATTATAGTCAGCATAACTATTCATAGTTGTTCTAGGTAAAGATTTACTAAAAGCACCGCTATTACTAATAGCATTCCAAGCTTGATTTCCAAATACTTTTTCAGCGGCGGCAAAGTTTCCTTTCTCATCTCCACCTTCGCCAAAGATATAACCATTAGCAATCATCTGGTCGTACAAAGGTTTAGTTTCATTGTGACGTTTAATATTCTTAGAAGCTTCTGCTCTAATCTTAGCTAACTCTAAATTATTTTCAAAATTAGCTGCATCCATTTTTTCACGGAGCTTATAAGTTTGATAGTTATCTGCTATACCAACTAAAGTATCTATAATACGACCAGAGTTACGTTTAAAAAAACTAGGTCTATTTCTTCTAGATTCACCACGTACTTGATCAACAATAGAAGCATAATCAAAATCTATAATATCTTTAGCCATTATGTTTCTCCTAATAAACTTTGTTCAGGAGGTTGCTCAGTTTCTGATTCTTTAGGCGCAAGTAAACTTTCAGGTTGAGGAATATCTAAATCTTCTATAGTTTCTAAAATTTCAGGAGTTACACTTCTAACGTCTATACCTCCTTGCTTTCTAAAACCTCTAAAATCTGTTTCTTCTTTTATAGCATTTATTACTTCATTAGCTAATTTAACTCGCTCTTCTTCATCAAGCTCATCTTTTTCTCCACGATAAATTTCATAGTCTCTAAATCCTGCTCTCTCAGATAAAGCCATTAGTACAACCATTACTGGTTCAGCTAACAAAAGCATCATGTCAGGATTCCAATAACCTTTTCTAAAACCATCTTCTAAAAGAATTTGAGCTATATCCGAAATAGGAAGTTCGTTGTCTCCTAGTATTTCTAAAACAGCTAATAGTTTATCTTCATCGCCTAAAATACCTTCCACAACAAAATCTAAAGCTTCATTAACTTTAGTAAACTTAGGAGGACTTTCCCACGGATAAGGGTCATCCACTGGATTAGTTAAAGATTGACCCGGTATCGGTCTATTAAAAGGATTAACTAATTCCATTGTTGTAGAATTTAACATACGTTCTTCAGCCATATTAAGCACCTAGTCCTACCATAGAATTTAAATTACCATAAACATTACCATATCCTGCTTGCTGTCTAATACTATTTAAAGTACTAAAAGGATTAGTTACTCTTCCTGTAGCCATTTGATTTGTAAAATCCATTTGCATATCTATTGGTTGATAGGCTGTAGTTGCACCTATCTCAGAAAGAGTAGCTACCTCTGCCGCAGCATAAGGATTAGATCTAGGAAAGTCTAATGGTTCAGGTTCACTAAATAACGCAGCAGCAGCACTTCCTGTTTGATAAGCACCTTGACTACCTATAAAACCTTTAAGCTTACCTCCTGTAAGTTCACCAAGATCATAAGTTAATCCTCTTTCAGCTACATTACCTAAACTAGTTAATAGATTATCTCCTGATTGATAAGCTTCTTTAAAACTAGTAAATTCTTGAACTCCCGGTAATTGTGATGAAGGAGTTAATTGTAAACTTGTTCCAGTTACACTTTCTAATCCTTGAGATGGGCCTACTAAAGAATCATACAAAGTTCTTTGTTCAGGATTTTTTAACATATCTGCTAATTTTTTAGGTGCTAGTTGTTTAAACTCTGCTATTTGTGCTTCCATTGCAGGGTCTAAAACTTGGGGAGTTACAGCTTTAGCAGCATCACCTTGCAAAGCAGCCTCCATTACATTAGGATCACCTAATAAACTTTTTGTTTCTACACCATAATTTTGTGCTATGCCTGTAGGATCACTAAAAGTTTCACCTAATAAACTTGTACTCTCTGATTGAGTTTGTTGAAGTATATCTTTTGGAGTAATAACTTGTTGCTTTACAGCATCTTTAGCAGTTGTCTCAACAGCAGATTGAAAAATAGTAGGATCAGCAGCAGCTTCTTGAACACCTTTTGAAGCTACTTCAGTGACAGTTGTTCCAGATACATTAGCAGTATTAGCTACTAATTTTTCTACCTGACCTACTGTTTCTTTTAAAGCTGTATCTGAAACCGCTGATTTAACTGTTTCTTTAGCACCTTCTTGTACAGTTTGTTTCGCTAAATCTCCACCAACTTCTTTAGCTACTTCTGCACCCGCTGTTTGTGCTGTGCCAGCAGCAGTACTAGCGGCAGTAGCTGTCCCTTGCGTCAAACCTTGATACATAGCTTTAAAAATAGAGCCAACACCAAATGCTAAAGATACCATTCCAATAATTCTTCCTATCTTAGAATTAAGGACTTTCATAATACCCTTGCCTAACTTTTTAAGACCTTTGCCTATTTTCTTAAAAAACTTTTTAATCATAGTGCTAGTAATCCTCGTTGTATTGCTGCTGCTTGTAACTTTTCATAATCATAAGTAGCGGAATCTTGACCTAATGCTGCAACGATAATAGAAGCTCTTCTAGCTTGATCACCTTCATAAGCTTTAAAATCATGATCTGCCTGATCTCTCATTTCTTGCCATAAAAATGCATTAGCTTGTTGAGTCATGTTATATGCATTCATAGAATTTTGCATATTAACCGCATTCTCTGTTGCAGTATCTAATTCATTAGCTCTACGTCTCCAAGCAACATTAGATGCTTCTACTGCTGCTGCATTTGTAGCCATCCATGAATCTCTTTGAAAATTTACATTAGCATTAAATTTATTAATATCATTTCTCATAGTTGCATTAAATTTATTTACATCAGCTTGACGATTAGCATTTTGAGCAGCCATTGAATTTTTCTGTGAAGTATTAAACTGTGCCATAGCATTAGATTGCGTAGCATTAAACTGATTCATTTGTGCTGCTAAATTAGCATTAAACTGATTTACTTGATTTTCTGATGTAGCATTAAATTGATTTGCTGCATTTTCGGCAGCAGCATCTGTCAACATTCTTTGTTGCTCTTGTTGTGCATTTAAAATAACAGTTTGTTGTTCGTTATTTAAATTAGCCATATCCATCTTTAAAAATGATTGAGCATTAGATATAGCTACTCTTGTACGTGCATCAGCATTAGCCATATCCATGGAAGCCATAGCTGTTGCATTTTGAATAACTGCTTGTTGACGAGCATTAAAGTTTGTTACAGTCATAGTCTGCATAAAACGACTATTAGCTAACTCTACTTGTTGTGCTGCATTAAATTTTGTAAGGTCTACATTAGCTACCATAGCTGCATTTCTTACTGCAGCTTGTTGATCAACATTTAGTTGTGCTTGATTCATTTCTGATGCAATTCTTCCTTGCAACAGATTAGTTTGCATACGACTATTTAAGTTAGCTAACTCAGTTTGCTGTGCTGCACTAAGATTTTGTGCTCCTGCTTGATTCAAAGCTGACAGATTAGCTAAACGCATTTGCTGGTCATTACTTAAATTAGCAAGTTCCATCTGTTGCCTAAATGCAGCATTCTTAGATAAGAAATCAGCAGCTACTTGCATCTCAGCAAGACGTTCTCTATTTACAGCATCTTGATTAGCTCCTTGAGTTGCTGCATCAATTTGAAGATTAGCAAGCTCCATTTGCTGTTCATTACCAAGATTTTGAGCATTAGTAGCTTGCTGCATTTGAGCATTTAATACAGCAGATTGTTGTTGATTCTGTAAATTTTGCATACGCATTTGTTGCGTTTGCGTACCACTAGCCATAGCAGCTTGTTGGCTAAACTGACTTTGCAAAGTATTCATTTGCTGTGCCATAGTGGCTGTTTGAGAAGCAGCAGATTGTCTATTAGACAAATTAGCCATACGCCTTTGCATATCTAAAGTAGATTGCTGCATATTAGCTTGTTGTTGATTACTTAAATTTTGTGCAGCACGTTGCTGAAGAGCCTGTGCGTTGCTCTGAGCCATGGGCATAGCAGAAGTTATAATCGCATTAAAAAGAGCGTCACGGCCCACTGTGGAGGCTGAGAGGCCCCTTTTAGCTAACATTTGCTCTACATTAGCTATTGCAGGTCTAGCCCACGCAGGAGGCTTACCATCTTCAATACCACCTAATAAACTTTCCATTTGAGAAGATACTAAAGCTTCAGTTGGTAATGCTGCTACTGCTGCCCGTACTTCTACAGGCTGTTCATCAAGCTGTGCTTCTACAGTAGCTGGATCTTCTACAATAGCTGCTGTAATAGAAGGAGGTAACTCACCTACTTCTGCAAGCATATCTGCTGCTGCACCTTTAGCTGCTTCACCTTTAACAGATCTTCTTTGAGCAGCTTCATATCCTACAGTTTCTACAATTTGTGCAGACTGACCTTCATTTGCAGGTGTGCCTGTAATAGCTTCTCTTTGTGCTGCTTCTGCTTCTTTAGTAGGAGCTACTTCAGCAACAGCACCTGTAACTTTATCTACATAAGCACCATCAGATATTTCAAATGTTGCTACATCAGCTTTTGCTGCTTCTTCTTGTGCAGTATCTCTTTCTGCTGCTACAGCACGTTCAGTTAAAGTAGCTTGTCCTGCCTCTGCTACAGCTTCATCACTAAGAGTTCCTTGTGCTGCAACTGCATCAGCTACAGGGCCTACTTTAGCTACTTCTGCTTTAGCTACATCAACTTCTTGAGGTTTAGCAGCGGTTGTTACTTTTGCAGTAGATGTCTTTGCTGTAGGTGCTTTTGCAGTCGCTGTTTTAGCAGTAGAACCTTTAGATATATTAAAACCAGTAGTATCTTGTGTAACTAAACTACTAGTAGCATCAATCTTACTTAAATCATCAGGATCTAAATTAACATTAGGAGCAGCTTTCTCAAAATCACCTGTAGCAAATGCTTCTGCTCTTTCAGCAGTTCTATCTAAACGCTCTTGTTTTTCTTCAGTAGGTTGACTACCTCTAGGTTTATTATTTGACCTAGTAGGAGTTTGAGTAGTAGTAGTAGTATCATCTTTTTTCTTATCTTCTTTATCTTTTTGTTGTTTACCGGGGCCACCACCACTAGTAGCTCCACCATTTAATTTTGATTTACCACCACCTCCCATCCTAAAATTTGTTCGAGCACTATTAGCTCTCTTCTGTTTCAAAGCTTTTAGAACTTTTCTGCTATTTCTATTAGATCTTTTTTTACTCATGTCTTATCCTAAAATTGAAACAACAACAGTTGCTGCTGTGGTGACTACAACAGTTACTACCAGCCAAGCAAGCCTTTCCCAACGTGCAGCATGGTTATCCGTAGCCTTACGAAGCTCTCGTAGCTCTACAGTGCATTCGGCCCAGCGTTCTCCACACTCTTTCTCATGCTCTGCAATACGCTCTAGAGCCTCTAAAGCTATGTCCATCTCTGTTCTAGTAGCCATGCCCAGCTTCACTCAGCCTACCAAGGAACGCCAGTAGACGTTGTAGGTGTCTTCTGCTCTGCAATATTGGCAGCTAATGCTGCTTCAGTAGCGTCTTTATCCACCTCTGCCTGAACCCAGCCTAGTACTGTAGACTCAGTAAGATCTGCATAAGGTATAAAATCTGATGCTGAAGGATCAGGTGTAAAACCTACGGTGCCATAAGAAGAGGCAGAGTAATCTCCATCTACCTCTAAAACCCTCCAATGAGCACAAGTCACACCACCATCTGCTATATTACGATCTAGTTGTTCAATAGTCCATGTAGCCATTATGGTGTCTCCGATTGTGCGTCATTGTAAGCTTTGATTGCATCTGCGGAATGAAAGGTATTGCACATGGCTTGAACCTCTGCGCTTTCATTTGACCAATCATCAGCAGGCGTTACTGTGTGACGGTGAAAAGATCTGCTGATCTCTACATCATCTTTTTTAATAATAGTAGCTGTACGAACTTGGATAACTTTCCAGCCTCCACAATCTACTACTTCAATTTTATCTTCTACTGTGCTTTCTGAAAGTGCCATATTTTATCTCCTTATGGTTATGGACTGTCCGACCCTAGCATCCACTAAGGTTATGATGATGTGGTATAACAAAGAAAACAGTTATAGTTTTCATTTGTTCGTATCGTTCTTTGAGTACCATCAGATACTCCATCCATGGAGTTCATCGCAATTCTGTCTGAGGTATGGTTTGCCTGTAGGACGTAAATCGCGCCAGTGTTATCAGTTTCTCTTGCCATTCCCGGTTGATGAATTGAATTAGTTGTAGATTCAAAAGGCTGACCAGAAAATGAGCATGATGAGTTTGCGGTTGGAACTGCAGAAAAACGAACAATAAAATGTAAAGTTACAAGCCTGCCAACTTTTGTGTACTTACCGCTAGCCGAAGATATTGTGTATCCCGATGTGACTACTGCGGGTGTGAAAGTCCCCTCTTCGTAATCCGAAAGCTCGTTCGCTGATCCCGTACCACCTAAATACACACCACCTGACAGATAAAGTTCTTTCCAACGATTATTTGAACTCCCTAGGGCTATTGTACCGTCTGCATCAACACCCGCTTCCATAGGCACCATGTTGTGGGTTCCAAACTGGATACCTCCATGATCTGCCACCGAACCCATTATGGCTAAGTTGTTATTATTGAGTACTTGAATGTTGGCAAGTTCCGTACCGTCTTTACGTAACTCTATTAGTTTTCCATTTGACGAATCTCTGTTAATAATTAAGGCTTCGCCACCACTGCGTGAAAAAATAGCTGAGTCAGCACCACGGATGGAATGTCCAGCACCTGTAGAGCCAACTTGCGTTCTGCCTACCAGCAAGTTACCACTTTCAATACGCATTGCCTCATCATGAGTGCCACTAGAAGAATTATCTACGAAGGTTAAACCACCTGTTGTGCCTGCGCCTTTGTTGAAGACAATTAAACTTTCACCTGCGCCGTTTGAATAATTCCAGCCAAAATGTAAGCCTTGAGTGTCCGGTGCATTAGTGAGGGCAACATTGGCCTTTGGGTTTACATATCCGCCTGAGTTAATTCGCATTTTTTCACTTTCGTTTACAAAAAACGCATAACCCGCACTGCTTGGAACACCAAATTCCATAAAGCCAGAAGAAACAGAAAGTCCGTACACGTTTGCAGACGAGTCCTCAAAGAGTTTAAACTTGGCTTTTGAAAGACTGCCCGCTGAATTTGCAAATGTGCTGCCTAGATTTAGCTCAACGGGTGTGGCTGAAGCTGTGCCAGTACCGACAGAGCCAATAGTAACATTCTCATCGCTATCAATAGTTATAGCAGTAGCATTACTGTTATCTACAATACCCGGAGTGCTAGATAATTCTACTGGAACTTTTGTCGTTGTCATGTTTTAATCCTTTAAAATAATCTAGGGTTATGAATCTGTATAATATGAAATAGTGAAATGAAAATCTGTATTAGATGCCAAATCACTATGTTTCATTGTGTGATATGCGCCAGTGTTTTGATCATAAAAATAAACAGTGCTGGTACTAGCACCTACATAAGGATAATAAGGGCCTCCCGAAACATATGCAGCAATCATACCCCCAGCGGAACCAGATTGGTTTCCTCCACCACTGGCAAAAGGTAAGCCAGATAAGAAAACATTATTTCCAGAAGACGCATCTGAAGGAGAATAAACATTGCAATGGACAGTAACTAATCGTCCGATTTTGACATACCAAGCTCCACCAAAACTTGCTGTACCAGAACCTATCGCAGGAGTCCAAGTACCTTCTTCATAGTCATCTAAATGATTTGATGAACCTGTGCCTCCTAAGTATATTCCTGATGAAACGTATATATTTTTTATTCTTCGGTTGGCTATTCCTAAATCAATAGAATTATCATTACCTGCATTTGTGGAAATATTCCAAGGATAAATTGCATCCGAAGTGCTATTAAAAATGAAACCTGCGTCACCACTTCCAATGGTCAAAAGGCTATTTGTTGTGCCAATCTCACCGATTACTGTAGAGCCTTTACGGAACTGAGCAATGCTCCCATCATCCGTTAAACGTGAACAAACAAGAGAAACACCGCCATCACGAGTATGAAAAGCGACACCTGATCCAGTAAGAATCGTTCCTGCGCTTGATGAGGAATTTGCTGTTTGTCCGACAAGTACATTTCCATCGCTTGCAATGTTTAAACGATCTGTGGAATTAGTCGTATCAATAATTCTAAACGTGCCGTTACCATTTTTTATTTGATAATCTGGGTTGCTGTCGGTATCGGTAAGAAAAATGCTTGGGCCAGTACTTGTAGCAGTAATGTCACCTGCAACTGTAAGTTTGGTTGACGCAGTAGTCGTGCCAATAGCAACACTAGCCCCTGCAGCACCCATGATGATTAAGTCGGTTCCCAGCGGTTGAATGCGAAGCGGTTTATTAGCTACACCAGTTTGAACAGCTTGGATAAATCCAAAATTATTACTGGTATCGTATCCTATTGTTACTCCTGCTGAAGTACTATCTCCGGGGTCTGGCGCACCAGCAGTAAAAAGAGCGCGACCAGCGACATTTAGTTTAGTAGATGCACCGGGGGTTCCTGTACCAATACCAACATTTTCACTACTATCAATAGTTATGGCAGTAGCGTCACTATTATCTACAATTCCTGTACTCAGGAGTCCTCTGGATACTTTAGTTAAAGCCATTAGTTATTCTCCAGTTCTGCTACGCGACTCCGTAGACTTTGTATTTCTTTTACTAACATTGGAACAAGTTTGCTGTAATCTACGCCTAACATTTCATCAGAATCTTCTGGTGCTGATACTGCTTCTGGAGCCACAGTTTTCAACTCTTGCGCGATCATGCCATACTTTTGATGTGAGCCATCAGACTTCCAATCAAATGAACGCACTTGGATAGCGTCAATATCAGCAGAAGCAGAAGGTGCATCTACAATATTTTCTTTTACACGTTCATCTGATGATGTGTAATAGTTCATTGTAGAGCCAGATCCTGTTATAGTTCCATATAGCTCATTACCGTTATAAAATGCAATATGAGTAAAACCGCCAGTGCCTGTACCACGGCTCATATAAATACGGCCTTCAGATTCAATACTAACACCAGTTTGAGAACTACTTCTTATAACTCCAGTATCACCTATAATTAAATCATCATCCAACAAGCGCATTCGCTCTGTAGAAGTAGCTGCACTAGTGTTTCCAGCAGGGGTAAAAAATCTAAGACTTCCTACTTTACCAGCAGTAGATGTGTGCCCTTGAATGGCTGCAAAGTTATAGTTAGTTCCATCGGGTGAGCAGGCAAAGCGAATACCCCCTACTGCACTTCCGTTGCCCGGATTGTGGGATTTGACAACAATAAAGTTGTTGGTAGTACTATCATCATCTTCTAAATAAATACCTGCATCTAATGCAGGCGCTATAGTGGATGCAGAAGTCCCTGAAGTTGCTATTCTTATCGCAAAAGGTGCTTGAGGGGTAGTAGTTCCGATACCTAAGTTACCTGCTTTTGTAACAGAAAGCAACGCAGTATCAACATTAGAGCTTCCAATGACAAAATTATCAGTGCCATCATCATGACCTATTGTGTATTCAACCGTCCCATTGTTAGAAAATTTAATTTCTGTATCAGAGCCAGTTGGAGCGTTCAGACCAATACGAGCATCTCCGCTTGCACTATTGACGTATAGCATCTCCGCTGGAGTACCCCCAATCCCGACTTTGCCTGAATCATCAAACCTAACAACTTCCGTTCCAGAGTTTGCAAAAATTAAAGAGCCATCGGCTACAACACCCAAGCTATAGGCTTCGTTTCCACTGTTTTCTTCTAACGCAATTGCATGGTGACTTGAGTTTGACTTGACCTTGAGTGTGCCAGATCCAGTGCCTGTGATTCCTCCCATCTTTATAACATCATCGCCACCGTCAATGACAAACATGTTTACCTTGTTATTTGACTCAACACGAAAATCAAGGTCTACGGAATCATCATTGAAGACCGTTTCAGAAGTCTTGAAATGCACTCTCCCTCTGTTCGTCCCTGCTACCCTTGTGAGTATTTCAAAAGAACCGGCTTCCGATCCATCAGAAGCATCTTCCAAAACATTCCTGATCGAAGCGAAAGTGGTTTCTTGACCAGCATCGTTGTCCGCGTTGAATCTTATTTGTCCAATGACATCCCCATCAGCAGGACTGGCGCTATCTCGCACAAGATCAAAACGAGGGCCAACACTCGAATCATCATCTGTAGACTTCAAAACGAGTCCTGAGTTGTTACCTGCAGTTGTCAAAGTTGCAACACCATCAACAGTCAAACCATCAGAAGTCACTGTGCCTGTTACATCGATGCCTGTGGAGGTGGTGGCTAGTTTGGAACTACTATCATAGAATAACGTCACCGCACCATCTGGGGCAGCAATTATCATGCTTTCATTATTTGCTGTGTTACGAACAGTAAAATTTTCAGCAAGGATACGGAGGTTCCCTGTTCCAGATTCCTGTATGTAGCTATGGCTCCCATCATGGTAGATCTGCAAATCAGAGCCAGCACCAAAGATAGCTTTAGAGCTATCAGCAAAAGTCGCATTACTGCCTGACAGCACATTAAAACTATTAGCAGTCATAGTAAAGTCTTCTGCGCCTGCTACATCAAATCTAATAGTGTCCTCATCACTAGACTCTTCTACTTGAATCTTAGTATCTTCATCAGCATCTTTTAGAATCGTAGCAGTGTTTATATCCGTCTGTGTCAGCGTAATAGCTTCTACAGCAGAGCCGCTTGGAGGAGCCGTAGAGAATGTCAGAGTCGTACCAGAGATACTAAATGTACTCTTGTTCTGATATACACCATCAATATAAACTTGTACGTTATTCTCATTGACAGGATCAGCCGCAAGAGTCAAAGTAGTATCACTACCATCGCCTGTCATCGTAGCTAGGCTGGTATTAGACCCAGACACTGCTGTACGAACAGAGTATACAATTACTGTATTACCGTTAGCTGGTGCAGTTCCAAAGGTAAGTGTAGTGCCAGATACACTGTAGGCTGCTTGATTCTGGAAGACACCACCGTTAAATACAATCAGATCGTTCTCATCGTCAATAGACTGTGACAGTGTAAATGCAGTGGTAGATCCGTTACCTGTAAAGCTATCGCGGGTAAATGTGTTGGTTCCACCGCCACCACCAATCTCAGCAAACTCAGTGCCGTTGTGGCCTTCAAAGCGTCCCAAGGTGCTGTTGTATCGGAACTGTCCTGCTGCACCGCTAGGACGTTGTGCTGTAGTACCTACGGGTACAAGGATAGCGTCAGTGTTAGATCCTAAGTCAAGAGAGACTGAAGGCGAAGCTTGATTGACACCTACGCGATTATTACTAGAGTCTACCTTCAGTGTGTTTGTATCTACAGTGACATCACCAGATACTGTAAGGCTACTCAGTGTACCTACGCTTGTAATATTAGTTTGTGCTGCTGTCGCAAGTGTACCTGTAATATTATTTACTACTAAGTTCGCAGCAGCATATCCTGTAGCACTAGTGTCTACTGTTGTAGAAGGGGCTGTTTGCGTATCACAGAATAAACGGAAGGTGTTATCTGTAGAGGCATCGTAGAACAAGCCAGCATATTTAGTTGTACTGCTTTCTACATATTTACCATGAAAACCAAAGTCCGTACTGTTGCCTGTATTGGCGTTAGTTAAGCCAGTAAAGTTATTGTCAGTAACTACAGAGCCAGTTTGTGTCGTAGTTCCGCTAACTGATAAGTTACCTGTTACCGTGAGGTTATTACCTACAGTCACATTATCAGGCAGACCTACTGTAATTGTTCCACTGCTTTCTGCTACCTCTACTTCATTAGAGGTGCCTGAGAAAGTAATCGTTCCACCAGAAGCAATAGCACTTGAGCTAGAGCCATCTGATACAGTGACTGTATTGCCTACTGCTAAGTCAATAGTACCGTCGCTATCTTCGTAGGTTACGGTAATGCCTGACTCAGTATTAGAGCTAAACATAGCTCCTACAATGTCTTGGACTCTTTCTGCTTGCAGCGTTACCGCGCCACTAGATACTGAAAAGTCTGTAGAATCAAAACTAGCTACACCCTTGTTAGAAGAAGTAGCATCTTCAGCAGAGAATGTTACAGTGCCAGAGCTTTCTGCCACATCTAAGCCTTCGCCTGCAGCAAAGGTTATAGTGCCTCCAAGGCTTGTAGCAGTGCTGTTAGATCCATCTGTTACAGTTATAGATGAGTTAGCAAGCTTAGAGTTTGCAATAGAACCAGCAAGCTGTGCATTAGTAATAGTACCGCTTAGTGAACTGGTAGGGTAATTAGTAGCATCGCTAAGATCAAAAGCAGGCGTAGCATCAGAAGCTCCTAGTGCGAGGGATACGCCTCCATAGGAGACTGTAGAGTTTGATAGCTTGCTGTTTGCAATACTGCCTGCAAGCATAGTATTTGTTACGGTGCCTGTGTCTCCTGTACCTACTATGTTACCTGTAGTTGTAGGTAATGTAATTGTTGTGTTACCACTAAACGAAGAGTGTGCAGGAGCTTGTAGTCTTGCGTAGTGAGCATTAGAAGACTCACAATAAAAATCTATATAAGACTGGGTGCCACCATTCTTTATTGCTATAGCACCTTGCGAGATCTGCACACCATTAGTAGATCCACCGCCTACGCCAAGAGATGTAGTAATCTGTGCAGCAGCAGGTATGCCTATAGTTACTGCATTGCCTGTAGCAGAAGTTTCTATCTCATTAGATGTACCACCAATAGTAAGTGTCTCACTATCCAAATCAATAGCAATCGTGCCGCTGTCTGTAGTTAGGTCTAAATCTTGTGCAGTTAGTTGAGAATCTACATAAGCTTTGATAGACTGCTGAGTGGCTAAAGATGTTGCACTATCAGAACTGAGATCATCTTCATCAAGAATAGCTGTTACAGTAGAGCCGCTAGACAGAACAAGGCTATCAATGTTAGCTGTACCGTCTATAAATAAATCTTTAAACTCAAGAGAAGATGTACCCAGGTCTATATCATTATCTGTTACAGGTACAACTGCTCCATCTTGAATACGAATCTGTTCTACTGTAGAGCTAGAAACTTGTACATAAAAACCAATACGATCATTTGTGCCATCAACTTCAATCTTGTTTAGGAAGTCAATATCACCAATCTTAAAAATATTACCGCCTTGACCAGCAGAACCATCGTGCCTGTGACCTGTAGAAGAGGCGCTGCTAGAAGAATAAGTAAAAGCATTTACTAACTGATTATATTCATTGTTAAATAACGATGCTGTAATAGTATCGCCATCTGTAAATGTGCTTTGTCTTGTATAGCTCTGGGCCATTTATTATCTCCTTCCTGATGGAGTGTAATCTATGTATAGACCATTTACCGTATACGGAGACTTTTGATCTGTACTGGTTACTACGAAACTTACTGTATTACCACTTCCTTGAATAGCTTTCCTAACTAGTGGATCTGCGGGTGCGCCAAATACATTAGAACCAAAAGTGCCTGATCCAAATATACTAGGAAGAGGGATGCTGTCTAAAACATAATCCAAAGGCTGTGCGATTAACGGATCTTCATAATCAAAACGCACACGCAATGTAGGTTGTATAGCTCCCTCTGGACTCATGGACAAACGCACGTAACGCATTGTCTTTTTTGTACCTACATCACCAAAATCTAAGTTAGGAGTTTGATATGCTGCTGTAATATTAGACGCTGTTCCTCCATAGTCAAATGAAGTGCCTGTGTCATGGTTATAAATATAGCCATTACCATCACCATGAAAAGTTTGCTCTAGTCCATCTTTGTCAAAACCAGAAGCTATGGCTGTTGCTTTGATACCTTCAGTTTCTGAATACTGAAAGCCTTCAGTTGTAAGTGTAGCAATTACTCCCTTTGCTGCTGTGTTAGCTGTGCCATCTGTGTTATAGAATAATCTATATTGTGACTTACTTCTCAGTACTGCACTGGTCACAGTAAAATTATTTATGTTAGCTGCAATAGCTTTAATAGTTGGCTGTATAGGTCTGCTAACAGACCCCAACTCAACGTCACCAATACGTACCGTACCTGCAACTGTTCTAAGACCATCAGGACTCAAGAAAAGGAGGTCACCCGCTATTTCTTGAATGCTGTTAGCATCTAAGCAACCTACATTTTTAGTAATTGGTTGCACTGTAATAGTGCTTGAATTATTTATGTTAAGAAGTTTAAATAAGCTATTCTTACAGAAAATAATCAAATCATTACGGAAGCTGGCTAGTCCAACTACCTGATCCTCTAAAACTATAGAGCCTGATCCAGTAGCAGTAAAATTTTCGGGATCATTAGTAGCACTAAAATAAATAGTATTCTCAGCGCCCTCTGCTCCTGCTACTACAAAGTGTTTGTCATGTATCGTGCCTACAGCAGGAGCTTTAGTGCTGTCTACTGTTACTTCACCACCAAAGAATGTTCTACTTGTTAACGCTCCTGTACCTTCCATCCTAAAAAAGTAAGGCTTGTTAGCTCCGTCACATATCAAGACAGTACCGTAATCAGTTGTACCTTCAAACAGAGAAAAACTTACTTGACCTTGAGAAGTCCTTGTTAAGTCTGATCTGCCTGTAAAGGTACTATGATTATCCCCTGAACTGCTAACGCTTTGCTTTGCAATAGAGATCCATGAAGTACCAGTCTGACTAAAAAATATCCCGGTGCCTGAACATACGATAACTCCGTCAGCGTATACAAAAATACCTAATACTTTATTAGATCCGTTAGGTCTTACTGATGAACCACCCCCAAATATGCTAAAGCCATTAATACGGCGATAGCCTCCATCGGTGTCTACTTCAAAGTTTGTTAGTTTTGAAGCAACCCCCGGCTGGGCAAGCATCTCAAGCTGGTTAAGACTTGTGTAAAGTCCTCCCCTAGCTGACAGACCAAATGGCTGAGACATCAGACAAACCTCATGCGATCATCTTTAAAATAACCGGGAGTAGGCTCCATGAGGTGCAATCGCATTAGTTTTAATCCACGTTTGTAGTCCTCTAACGAGAAAGCAGACATCTGTGGATTCTCTTTGAACTGATACACGTAATATCTAGCTCTGGCAATCAGAACAGACCTGTAGGTATCAGGGAATACTATAGTATCTCCATGTTCCTGTAACTCAGTAGGCTGATTGTAAGCGTAGAAAAATATTCTGTACACTTTGTCAGGTATTGGACTCAATCCAAAATTGCGACTATCGGGACTTCTAATTACTCTATCAGGTACACCATAGTTTTGAGTATCAGCAGCATCTTGATTTTGTGAAAGCCTAAGATAGTCTTTCCACTCTTCTATAGTTGTAAAACGTAAGTTACGTATAGTAAAAGGAGCTACCTCACCCGTTACACCCACTGTAGTAGCTAAAAAGTTATCCCAGTCTATATAACCGTAGTCTGTGGTTATGCTAGAACTAGCAGGCTTTAGTTCGTACCATCTAGTTCCAGCAACCGTTTCCACATAGACATTACCGTAATTAGGATCAGGGTTACCACTTTCTCCTGCGCTAAGAAAAGGCCACTGAGGTTCTTCATTTACAATATCAAAGTAAGCACGATTGATTGCATCTTTGACATGACTCTGTATCCCTACAGATGTCAAAAAGTTTGCAGCCGTAAGCTCTACTTCATTCATCTCACGTAGTATTTCATTAGACAACTGTAAGAAAGTAGTAGCCATAATCTAATCCTTAGTTAGGCGTTGCTTGAGGCATATCACCTGAATAAGAAGGATTTACTACACCACCACGAGCATAGCCCTTAGTGTGCTTACCACCGTGAGGCATAGGCTTTCTCATCATCGCCGCGTTACCACCTCCCATCTTTTTTTCTCTACGTGCTGAAGCATTACCATTTTTCTTGCTACTCATCTTTGTCATTTTCTGTCTCCATATACAAATTATTAAAAGTAATATTAGGGTTCATATAACTTACATCACACTCTGCGCTATGAATCCACTGACTAGGACGGAAATCAGGAGCACCCTCACCATAGGCCCACAAGGCTGGATTAGTTACCCTTACTCTATTATTAGGTAATGCAATAATGTTTCCTGTCCAATCTCCTGCATCTATAAGTTCTATTACGTGGTTTTGTTTATGTTGTGCTGGATCATCAGATATTGCACTATCAGTGTAGTCCACCGTAAACATATATTTACCTGTATAAAACTCTCCATTAATTTTACAAATCCAAGGGCTTGAACTTGTTCTATCCATTACATAAACTGCATGATTTCTAGAACTACAATCCCAAGGCTGTGCTAAATGTGGAGGCATTGCATCAGGCCATTTGTCTAAGATAGTATCACCGACAAGAGCCGTTATAGGCATTCTAGCCCACATAGCTCCTCCATGTACATTTGGATCATCGTTGTCATAAGTTTCAGCGCCAGTGAAAACTACCTGAAAACTTAATGACCTATCAGGAATACACGTAACAGCAATAGCTAGTGCGTGTATATATTCTCCATGATAAGCTGTGTGATTGTGCGTATATTCTTTCCTGACCCAACATTTAAAATGCGGGATATTACTTTGTAAATACGCCACTAATCTTGTTCCATTGAAAATGTTTTACTTTTGTTTCTAGCTGCCTCAAACTCTGAGTCATACTCTGAACTGTCAGGGTTTTTTCTAAAGATACGCTCGTAGTTATCTTTGTACTGAGAAAGATTCATTCCTTTGCGGAAACGGCTTTCTTTACTGACAAATGTTTTGCGAAACATCATAGGATTCGCATCAGAACCTATTTGAGGCATTTAAGATCTCCAAGTAAAAAAAAGAGGGCCACCGAGGCAGCCCCCTGTTAAGGTCTTAGTCGATGCCGTAGAAAGCTGAAACCAGAGCCTCTGGTCGCAGTACCTTCGCGCCATAAACATGAAGACCACGTACAATGTCACCAAAGCTTGAAGGATCACGTAGAACCTCAGTGCTGGTGATTGTTTGAGCAGTAGCCGTAGAAGACATGTGACCAGCCAAGCACTTACCAGCAGCGTTAGTCGTTGCAGCAATGTTGTTTGACTTGTACATATCAAATCCACGCAGCTTACCAGAGCTTACCAAACCATTACGGATTGAGCCTTGGCCTGCGTTGAAGTCTACTGACAGGAGCTTAGAGGAGCTTTGTGCAAGCTGCTCATAGAACTCAGGATTAGCTACAAACCATCGTCCTTCTTCAGGAATGTTTTGCTCATCTAGCAAACGAGCCATACGAGCCATCACATCAATAGGATCATGCTCACCTGAAGCAAAACCGATGTCCAAGTTACCAGTACCATCAAAAGTACCAGCAGCAAGGTCAGTAGCGTTGTCCGTACCCAGAACGTGATCAGGGCTAGAGCTAGACACTCCTGCAAACATCGTAGCGAGTACGCCTTGGTCAAAGGCATCTCGCAGTGAGTAAGCCGCTGAAGACGTTGCTACTTCACGGAAGTTAACGTGTGACATGTTAGTTTCAATGTCATCTACGATAAACTTAAATGCGTTAGCAATATCTACAATCAAAGTAACTTCCTGGTCAGTTAGCTTTGTAGTTGTAATATCCTGTCCACGCTCATACTGATCTACCGTGATTACAGGCTCTTTGATGATTCGTACTGTATCACCAAATGCTGCAATCTCACCAGCATAATCCGTGTTAGTAATTGCTTCAACTACAGAAGCCTTACGGAAGAAGTTAAGTACCTGCTTAGAGTAAACTTTAGGCAGGAAAAACGAGTTAGTTTGTCCTGAGACAGAGTTTGCAAAGTTTGCATTAGTGTCTGTGGACGGTTCAAAAAATTGATCGGATGTATTTGAAGCCATGTTAATATTCTCCTAATAACACAAATTTAATTATGCTACTACACGCCCTTCAATCATTGCTTGTTTAATTTCATCTTCAAATCTATCAAACTGATCTAGGGACATAGCAGCGATTTCCCGTTCAGTCCATATCTTAGGTTGATTATTAGCATCTATGTTAGTTGTTTTAGTCGATACCATATCTGCTGCCGAACCTTGAGGTTTTGGTTTGGACTGTTGTTTTGTCTGAGACTTGCCAGTTTCTAATTTATAAAGATCAATAGCTTTTGATGCTAAAGCAACATTATCAGGATTGTTATACACCCACTCCTGAATCTGTTCAGGCTGCGTCTTAGCCCATGCATGAAACTCTTTATCCCCTCTGATGTCTTCAAAGTCAGGATGTTTTTGATGCAAAGTAGCTTCAGCCTCTCGACGCAATATTTCAGACTCACGCTGACGCATAGCCTGTAGTTGCGCTTCAAGATCTGCAACCTGCCGTTGACTCTGCATATGTGCTACAGACTCAACAGTATTATAAAGATCAGGGTACTCCTGCTTAAAACTCTCTAGCTCTTCTTCAGATTTAGGAGGTTTATAGCTAGGCTGGGCTGCTTGAGCCATAGCAGTAAGTTCTTGCTCTCTCTGCTTAAACTCAGACAACTTCTGATCATAATGTCTTTTTAAATCATCATATCTCTTTTTATAATTAGTTCTTTTACGAGGCTGAACTTCTTCTTCACCTACAGGGGCCTCTTCGTCGGGGGTAGCCTGTGGTTCATAAAATAGTCCGTCTGCACTTCCCATTGCAGGCCCATCTGGCTCATGCCAAGACTTCCTAGCATTATATGGGTTAGGTGGTGTGTCCTCCTGTAGTTCTACTTCTGACATTCTCATTCTCCTTCACGGGGCTTGTGTCTTGCAAGGTAGCCATATCAACTCCGTCGAGTCTATGGGGCTTGTCTTACCAAGGTAGCCGTAAATTAACGAAGGCTAGGCATTCTGTTGGAACCCATCATGAGCTTTTTAATTTCCTCATCTGTTTTATTATATGAAGAACCTTGGCTTTCCAATTCTTCTTCATCTTGTCCCATCATTCCACCATTAGCCATCGCTGTTAAACCGCCATCATAAGCACGTTCAGCATCATCCATCATTCGCTGGAGATTTTCCGCACCTATCTGGTCGGTCGCCTTTTTGGTAAATACAAACTCACCGTCACTTAAACGTGCAGGTATTGAGTCTGATACACCAGTTCCGGGGCCGTCTACTTCGCCAGCGCCCGAAAATTCTGAAGCAGTAAGAATTACTTGATCTAAGATGTCTGCTAAACGCTCATCTTTCTGTAATGCTTCTACTAAATAATCTTGATCTGATCCTGATAAGGATTCATCCATTATAAATTCTATATAGTTGTCTTCCATCTTTTCATCTGGGAGTTGTGAAGCTTTTGCTTCTTCCATTTCATCAGCAGGTATATTTGGGTAGGTATCTACTGGTACACCTTCAGGAGGCATCATCATAGAGCCACCCTCTTGAAAAACTCCACGGCCTTTTAGAATATCTGCCTGAGTAACCTTTCCATCGCCTGTTAGATCTGGAAACTTATCTTCTGCTGTCGATCCTTCTGACAGAGGTTGTCTTGCTTGTCTTTTAGCAGCCTCTTCCATTTTTCTTTGCATTTCTTCTTGTTCCATTTGTCGCATCATAGCTTCTACTTTATCGGGTGTAGGAGTCATGTTACTAGCTTTTAAACGAGCCATAGCGTTTCTTTCTAGCTGTATAAGTCTTTGGCGCTCGTTGTTATCTGCCGATGCTCTTTTAGCTTTTAAAGCTGCTTCACTTTCCTCTATATCAAAAACACGCTCTGGAGGATTCATCATACTTCTAGTCATATTCTATCCTATTTAAAGCTTCGTCTATTAATTCAGGCAAAGATTCTAGCCTAGCCAGAAAATTCATCTTCCCTTGGCTGCGGAACATTTCCTGTTCCGATGTTGCCCCCACCAGTACCTGTAGCTCCAAGATCTTGAGGCTGTCCAGGTACTCCTTGATCGGCTCCCATGACTCCTTGTTCTTGATCACCGGGGCCAGCTTCCGCGCCAGTTGTTTGTCCAACATTATTCTGCATTCCTATAATCTGTGCCATAATAGCAGCTTCTTCAGGATCGTTCATCAGTTCATCTGGATCTAAGTCAAGACTGTATGCCAGTTCACTAATAAGCTTATTCATCTTTATAAACGGAGCAACAGCAGGATTAGCTGCGGTCTGTAAGAACATCGTCAGTCGTTGACTACGTACTTCTTTTTGCATTAAACTATTTGTGCCCGTAGCCTTTACTTCTAAATCACCATCTACCCCCAGCTTAGATTCTAAAAATTGCATGTTCCATTGAAAATATGCTTCACCTAATGGCTTTAATAGAAAGTCATCTAAGTTTTTAATAACAGTCTTAATATTTAAAGACGCTGCACCAAGCAACATAGACATGCCTGATGCAGTGCGTGTCATGCTTTGTACACCTGTTTGTCCATGACTATAGCTAGGAATACCTGTTTGTTCATCTGCAAGTTGTCGGAACTTGTCAAACATTTGCATGTTTTCATTTGTAGTGTTAGGAAACTTCAAACCATTTATAGCTGTTCCTGGTACACCTGCTTGTCTTCTAAATACTTTACCAGGGTATATTTCCATACTTTGACCGCCTACTAAGGCAGTTTCATCTACATCAAATATAACTGATCCTGATAGCGCCAGATTATCAATAGCCATACGCGCATGACCATTCATAATCTTTTGCGAGTCATCCATGTTTTCTGCTACGCCTATACCAAAAAAGCTATAGGGATTCTTTTCATAGCTAAAAGCATGATAAGGTATACGGAAGGGGGTGAATGGATTTACAACACTGCGAAGCATTTGACCGTTACAAATCCAAGCATTTATTTGGACTTCATCTAGGTCGTCTACATCTTCGGGTATTTCCATACCTACTTGGCGACAGTATTCCGCATCCATCACGCCCCAATACTCTAAAACTTCAAACTGTGATGAGCCATATTCATCATTACGGCTATCATCTTTTAGTTCTTGTTCGTAATCTTCCTCTACGTAGTTTGGCCCCATTTGAAGGCAAGTACGTATAGCTTCTTTGTCAAAGTAAGGCATCTTACCTAGACTACGAAGCTGTGTTCGATTCATTCGATGTCTATGGAATACATATTCGGATTCATTAACATTTGTTGCGTTGGGGTCTGGAAAGAAATCCCAGATGCTAACAAACTCCAAACGAGGAACCCGCACATCGACAGGAGAGTAAGTTCTATTACCGTCCTCTCCTTCTGTCCACCTATGTAATGTTTTGTTGAAGTTGAATGGCCCTTTGACGATTCCTGTGCCGAATAAAGCTGATTCAAATAATGCGTTTCTAATTTCACTTGCGCCGTTTGACTCCTCTATCTGATCATGAATTATTTTTTCCATCCTTCTTGCGGCTTCTTGCGCTGGACTTAATTCAAGAGCTTGAGGATCTGGAGATAGACCTTCAGTAAGCATGTCTTTTTCTTCAGCTTGCTTATCTAATTTTATATCTTCAAACTTTCCTTTTCCATAGGTAGCGCCAGGTTTTAATACACGCCCATCGCCTTCATATCCTACATCAAAAGGACTTTCTACTTCTTCTTGAACTTCAGGTTGCGAAGTCTCGACACCCGGAGTAATATGTGCATATTTAGGTACACCTTCTGGTATTTTAGTTTCACTAATACCAATAGGAAACTTATTAGCTCCAAAAACTACATCTACGAGTTGACCAAACGCTGCAAGAACTTTGGTCTTAGTTACTTTTACAAATACTCTAGACTTTTCAGATTCACGGAATCTTATATTTTTTCCGTACAATCCACGATAATTATGATAGGCTGTAAGCCATCGCTGTTCATCTAAGTCACGAGATGATTTTGCGGAGGTATAACGGTCATTAATCAAGCCGACAAGATTATTACGCAAGTTTTCTTCTAGCGTAAGTTTCATGCCATCTTCATTTTCAACATCTGAAAAATAGATGTCGTTAGCTGTTAGATTAGTTTCTGCCATTAATATCCAAACTCCGCATCAACGGGTGTGTAAGCTTGTTCCATTCTCATGTTTCTAAATTGACTAAATATATCATTTACTTTAGGTCTTGACATTATTAAGTATCTTAGTGCATCATAAGCATGGTCAGGCGCATGTGTATCAACATCTTCAGGATTTGATTTGTCTAAAGGAATACTTTGAAGTTCGCGTATTAAGTTGGGACAGCTATTAAATATCTGTATTTTTGGTCTGCCACTAGGCTGCACTCTCAAGTATTCATGTATTTGAATTTTACCCTGTATTCTGTTTTTGTCTGCTCTACGCAGTTTATGTCCTCCTCGTTGAAGGGTTTCTCCAACTGTAGGCCCTGTGGTGCCTGTTCTATTCCAAGCTGCTGTATCAAGCACTCCAGCAACTGAGAAAGGATCTTGTAGCTCCATGTTAGTTATCATTTGAGCTAAATCAACACCCGTTAATCCTTTTCTATATAACTCTCTATATATTATTAGTGTGCCATCAGTGGGATCAACAGCACCCCAAACACAAGCACTTTCAGAAGCATATCCATAGTCAATTCCTTTTATTCTTTCCCAAGAGATAGGTATTTCAAAAGGTGCAATAACATGCTCCATTACATCAAACTCTGTAAAAGCTGCGCCCTCTGTAATATCCCAATTACCCTCTAGAAGCTGCTTACGCTGTACATCTGGTAAAGCTTTTAGCATCTGCTCGTATCTGCCATCTTTAGCAAGATACGGGTTGTCCTCTAGTCGGGCAGGTATAAAACGTCTTGTCAAGCCATCATCGCCTGTAAAGCTCTCATTAGGCGCAGATGGATTCACATAACGCTTCTTTACCCATGTAGCACCAGCACCACCAGGGTTAGCTGTGCAACGCATGTAGGGCGTAATCTCAGGATCTGTAGTACGAAGTCGAGATGAAAGATAATTCCAAGAAAACTCTGTTGATAAATGAGTAATCTCATCAAACCCTATCCATGAGTATGCTTGCCCTTGATAGCGATAAACATCTGCATCTCTTTCTAAGAATCCAAACTCTAGTTTAGCTCCAGAGGGAAATGTCCATATTTTTTCTACTTCTCTGAACTTGCACCCTGGAAAAGCCTTTGGATATAGTTCCCTAGACTTATCTATAAGCTCCCTGAGTTCAGGCATTGAGCGTCTTAATACTAACGCCCTGTGAGCAGCCCTATGAGCGAATCTCAGGGGATCTACTAGCATAGCATAGGATTTACCACCCCCTGCTGCGCCACCATACAACACATCTGTTTCTGGGGCTGCTAAGAAGTCTGTCTGCGGCCCTTCATTTGGTCTAAAGATAACATTCTCTAAAGTTTCCTCTTTTAATTTTTTAGGAAGCTTTACAATATTATCTTCTGTAATAACTTTACCTTCTTTAGATATTTCTTTATTATCTAATTTTGCTAAAGTAGACTTTGAAGTTTTTAATGAGTTCTTTTGATTTTTAAGTTTAGCTTCAGCTCTAGCAATAAGTTTTTCTTTTTCTTTAACCGCTCTATTTGCTTTCATTCTAGCTTGAGTGGCTCGACTATAATTATAGCCTCTAGACTTGCTACCTTTTTTTCGGCCCCCTCGTTTTCTTGGAGTCCCATCTACTTTTAAGATAAAGTTACCTTCTTCATCTTTTAAATAGTCATCTGGATTAACTTCCCAATCTTTCATTTATTATTTTCTTTAATCCCTGATGACTCAATCGCCTACCTGTTTTATGCTCTAACCAAGCTGATCCTTCACGTAAACTTAACAGATTATCTTTAACTAAAACAGATATTTCTTTTAATGCTTCAAGTTGTTCAGGAACTTCTTCAAGCATTTTAGGATTATCTTTAGATATTGTGTATCCAAAAGGTACTACACTGCTACGTTTCGGAATGCTCAATTATAACCTCTTCTTTTGCAGGTAATATAAAAACACCACCTTGTACTGTATGATTTACATCTAACCTGTCAGATTTTCCTAGTCCAATGCGATCTAATATTGTTTGCGCTGCTTGTAGTCGTATATTGGCTTGAGGAACTGGCTGGTCAGAGTTCATAACCTCAGTAAGTTTTAAAGCTGCTTGTGGTGCAGATTGAGCTAGGATATTTGACGCTAGGTCTATTATTTCATTTTTAAGTGACTTGGTAACCTGCCAATGATTCCCAGAATAACCTGCAAGCTCTGCTGCTTTCTTTGGATCACCTCCTACATCTATAAGATGGCCTAGAAAGTTTTTTTGTTTTTCTGTTAATTCCTTTTTCATAGAAGACAGTATAGGGTTAGATTTATCATTTGTCAACTACTTTTTAACTTGACAAATGTCAAATCTGAAGCTATACTAATTATGTAACCCACCGGGGTTGCATATATATATATATACATAACTATAAAGCCCTGCCAAAGTACTTTTAAGCCCCGCCAAAACACTTTATAGTCATCCCTTTAAATAGGGGTAGATAGCCAAACTCTAGTTGACACTTCAAAGTTTCGTAAAATGTTTGAGATTTAGTATATATATACGTATAGGGGTATGGTCACCTGCCCGCACCTGAATAATACTCCAGAATACTTCAAAGTTTACTAGGTGTACACTCCAGAATTCTCTAAAGTATTCCTAAAGAGCAACTCCAGAGTAGTTTACAGTCTAAAGAGTACTCCAAAGTAACACTAGAGTTATATTTTACTACAGAAAACTTCTAAATATTTCAGAGTGTTACTTAGTTTTCACAAGCCTCGCCAGGCAATCCGTCAAGATTATTTCAACTCTGCAAACCTCGCCTCGAAAACCCTCGAAAAACCTCCAAAATCCTGGTCGATTTTTAGGCCCTCTAAATCTTCGCCTGTTTTCGCGCGGAGCCTTCGGCTCTTCACGCAGGAAAAATCACGCGCCAGATTGGGTTGACATTTTTCGGCAGGGCTGGGTTATAATGTTTGGGCCGCCAACGAAGCGGCAGTAAAATTAAATAACTAGATCAGGAGATCAGTATGAATAATTTCTCAAACATCGATGCAAATCGTCCAGCGACTTTCAAGCAGTTTGAGTTTGCAGTGTATAAACTTGCGGAAGGTATGGGCAGCAAGATGCGTCCAGCAGTTAAACCTAAAGTCAATGGTAAGACTAATCCGAAGTTTAAGATTCTCAAGGCAAGAATCCAGGGTGCGACGGCGAAGTTTTACGGCGATAAAAACACTCGGATGACTCACGGCGATGCTCAGAAGTTTATATCTTCAGGAATTATTCCTAACGAGATTAAATCTATGGTCAACGCTTCTGATCTCAAGAGCAAGTCTTAATCTAAACTACGGGGTCACTTCGGTGGCCCTTTTCAATCTCAGCCAGGAGTTATCATGGAAAAATATAACTTAGATATTTGGTTCTTAGTTGTTAGTATAATTGGAGTTCCAGTACTTCCGTTTGTCATTGCAGTGTTTTCTTAATGAAGTTAATTATATTTATGACTTCTACAGTAATACTAACCTGGGTGATTCTCATGTCTCCCATATTAGTTAAATTAACCCTTAGTTATTAGGAGTAACTATGTCGATTTTCAATTCAGTATCAAAACTAAATCATCAAGAACGTGCTCTGGTAGTTTTTGATCATCACTTCCGTGAGATTTTGTGTCAGTTAACATTAATTGAAGAGCGTCCTGACAGATTGGAAGCAGTTAAAGATTTACTTAACGATAAAACTTTTCAGAACAGCGCATCTCAGACCAGTGAGTATGATCTAGCCCAGGCAATTTTGCTTGTGGTCAATCGAATAAAAATTATATCTGACGATTAAGTTCTAGTCTTAATTAAAACTACAAAGGGCGCTTCGGTGCCCTTTCGTCGTTAAGAATACTTCAGAGCGATTCTGAGGCGTTCTCAGGGATACTGGTAGGTAACGTCCAGTTGTTAACTAAACCCGCTCAGAAGTGAATTCTGGGCCTCTCAGGAGTATATATTTGGAATGTTCAGAGTGTAGGATTAGTAAATCTCCAGGTTTGCTAATAAAATTTAAGAACAGGTTAATCTGTGCTGCCTGTTACCTGGGCAAGTATTATTATCTTGATAACTAGGCTGGTGCGGATCACCACCAGATGGTTGACCAGGTGTCGGAGCTATGGTTTGCTGGGGGTGGATAGTCGAAAACGAATTTATCTAGGAGTAGATAGTGACTTATAAAGAATTAAGAAGGTATCTTGACTGCCTTAACGAAGATGAACTGTCAAGGGATGTTAGGGTTAAACTTGATGATGAGTTATATCCTCTCATCACCTCTGCATATTTTGTGGATAAGGGCGAGTCTAAACTGTTTGACAACGGACAACTCCTGTTAAGGATAAACTAATGAGCAATCTAATATCTTCAGAGTCTTTAGAACTTTTAAGATCTAATAAGACATATTATATGTCTACTAAACAACCTCTTATGGGTTTTAATAGCTCTATAAAGATCTTAAAAGGTCTTAAAAAGTATAATTATACCACAGGAATCTTATATTTGCAACCCTCAAATGCAGTTTCTGTTAAAACTTTTTGCCCGTTTGCTGATCCAGCAGGCTGCAAGGATGATTGTTTAGGTAAAACTTCTGGTCGTTTGGCTATGTCACAGTCTCAACGTGCCATGACCAGGCGATCCATACAGTATGTATTTGACCCCGATGGGTTCAAGGAAAGGTTACGACACGAAATAATTAAAAACGAAAAGGATAACTATTGCATTCGACTCAACGGCACCAGTGATCTTGATTGGTCTGATCTGATTGCTAGTTTACCTAACGTGCAGTTCTATGATTATACTAAGGTTTTCAAGAGGTTAGAGCGCAACACTCTACCTAATTATCACTTGACATTCTCAGCGTCTTTCAAGAGTAACAAGACAATTCAACAGGCTAAGGAGGCAGTAAAAAGAAAATACAATGTAGCAATTCCATTGAACACTAAGGAATGCAAGGGTGAGTTCAAGCGTCCCACGGAGCTTGTCATCAATAGTAAGAAGGAATCGGTACAGAACTTTGATATTACGGATCTGCGATTTCTTGACAAGCCTTCCAGTATAGGCACTTTAACTCGCAAGGGTTCCAATATAAAACAAAGACTAGGTGAGATGGATCAGCCAAGTTTCTTTGGTAATCCTTCCACACTTGCGTTACTAGCTTGACATGGTTTTGGGGCTACGCTAAAGTGGCCTTGTCATCACGACAACTTAATTTAATTATCAGGAGTTCATATGAACACAGTTACTTCATTATTCGGCAGCAGACCAGCAGTTGATAATTTACGAAACAATGGTTACGGCGCGGCAGATTTCCAGGTCACTGCTACACCAGTATTGTACCGAGATTTATCTGGCGGTGTATTAAAACTTGAAGACAAAAAAGTTTATTATCGTGAAGATACAGGTGATGCCCTGGCGATCCACGGTGAGCGATATAAGCCAGTATCTCATGTAGAAATGATTGATACCGCTCGTGATGTATTGGAACGAAGTCAATTAAATCTAGGTGATATTAAAGAAACAATACAAGTCGGTGACGGCGGCGCAGTTTGTTTTATTCGTCACCAGTTACCCAATCATAAAATAACAACTCCTGATGGCGACACTGCGATCCTTGAGATGCTGCACATTAATTCATTTAATTCAGTTTGGCCCTACCAGGCTACGGTGGGTGCATTACAAAATGCTTGCACTAATCATCAAGTTTTTCTTGGCTCGACTGCTGGAATCTACAAGGCTCGACACACTAACAAGCTAAACGTAGATCACGGCGCAAACCAGATGAATAAAATCATGGGCATACTGGATACTCAGAATGAGTTGTGGGCAAAATGGGCTAATTACACAGTTAGCCGCCAGGATGCGTTTCAATTTATTGCAGAGGCAACAGGATCTAAGTTTGCACTTGGTAAATTAAAAGAGGGCGAGACCACGGCATCAATTATGAGTATGCCGAAAGCATATGGTAATGCATCTCTTATGTATGCTTGGACTCAATACAATGAGCGTTACATGCCAGCAATGGGTAACAATTACTGGGCTGTGTATAATGCTCTGACGGATTGGTCAAGCCACCATGTCGGTAGCCGCAAAAATAAAATAGATATGCCTGTAGCCCAGGTTAAAAGATCAGATAAAGTTCAGCAAGTTATTGCTAAGTTTCCATTGGCAGCCTAGCTCTCCTGACACCCTGAGCATGGTGTAAAACTGCTCCTCCCTATACCAGTACAGATAAGGAATTGTATGAAAACTAGAATCCATGTTAATCAGCATAACATTAAGGCTAATGCCAAGGGTGCTGAGTTACCAGTGATTACTGTTAAAGATTACAAGCAAAATAGAAAATCAAACCATGCAGCCATTGTAGACTCTGATGGTAAACCACTAGCTAGTATTTACTATTGCCCAGATAAACCTCTGCCGTGTGGCGCTAAGGTTTGGATCGAAACTGATTTGGAGGTTGTGACCATTGGATAATATAGATTTATTTGTGGATCATTTTGTAATCCATTCTGAGAGTCGGCTTGCTCTCATAGTTAACGGCAGCAGAGAGCAATTTGAAAGTAGATTGCGAGAGCTTGTGCAAAAAGAAGTTAAAGAGATTTTGATGCTTAAAGTTAGAGAACTTGAGCAACAGAGAGATCAGCTTCCTTCCGCAAAACTAGAAAGGCGTGACAGACTCACTGATGGGATTACTACTCTAAAAGAGTTACATGATGATCTAGATTTTTGGGGAGAAGAGTATAAAGGGTATCAAGATTTACTGAGATAGAAAACATGAACATATTTTACATAGACCCCTGCCCTCTGAAGGCTGCGTCCATGCAGTGTGACAAGCATGTGGTGAAGATGGTACTGGAGTCTGCACAGATGTTGTGCGCTGCTCATCATGTGCTTGAGGGTGGTGCCCCCGTTCCCTATCGTCTTGCCCATAAGAATCACCCAAGCACTGTATGGGTGCGGTCTAATCGCAAGCATTACGATTGGCTTTACAAGCATTTTCAGGGCCTCTCAGAGGAGTATACCGATAGGTATAGTAAGGTACACATGTCATGGGAAAAGTGCCATATGCTTCTCCTGTTCGCTCCTAGCAGCATACCTGATATTGAATGGTGTGATCCACCACAGTGTATGCCTGATGAGTGTAAGCGAGAAACCTCCCTGGCTGGGTACACTGAATATTATTTTAATTACAAACCAAAGGTTATTGATATGCGTTTTAGGGGTGTAAAGTATGAGCATTAAATTTTATAAATCTTTAGTGGGTTGCGACGATGCCCTGGATATAATGTACCCGAAAAGGAACTGGCCCTCTGGTGCTATAAAAACTCCAAAACCACATGTAGTTGAAATAATAAAACTTTATCGCCGTGGGTTTACTAATGCCGAGATAGCGGCTAAGATACAGAAACCTAGAAAGATAGTTAGTTCTATTATAAGAAAATCAGGATGCCAGTGATGCAGAATTTAATTGATGCAGCCAATCATATCTTGTGTTATTCTACAATTTACTGTGGTTTTGAAGAGGTTAATGAAGAGATGCACGAGGATGCCATAAGGCTATTACTAAAACATGGCGACTTCATAAAGGATTTTGTTAAAGTTTATTTAGATACACAGGAGGACGAAAGGAATGAGTGCCACTGATACAAGAGCGGAGTTTTGCGGAATGGTAGATGACTGGTGGTGCCAGTTATTTGCTATGCGTCTCGGCTCCCCACTACCTTCGGAAAAAATTAAATTCAGATTCATCAGGTTTGTTGAGGATCGCTGCGCTGAAGTAGGTTGCTGGCGTATAACTGACGATGATCTATGTAAATTATTTCCAGAGTTTATTGATGACATAGCAACATGGTAGAGGATATTTTAAAACTAAAACAAATGTTGCTAAACCCTAAACGTAGCGATGAATTCGACACCTGGTACTATCTAGATGGCTGGCGAATGTGTCACGTTAAGATTGGCAATAAGCGTGGGACAGTAACTCCCAAGTTTGGCAGGGGTAAAATCACTGTCGGTATGAGACAGCTTAAGGATGATCTGAGCGGGTTATACTGGTATGCCGCAAGATGTCACGCAGGCAGGCACGTTAAAAAAAGATCGCGCACATGGCAGAAAGATTATGCTTGACACGACTAGGGGTAGATGGTATTTTCTAGGGGTAGATAGCACTTTTCACAAACCAAAAAATAAAGGAGTATACTTATGGTACTAGAAGGCATAGCTTATTGGGCTAGTGTTACTTCACCCAACACAACATTCGAGCCTGTCTTTACAGTCAATCTAGTTGTCTCTGAAGAGAAAGCTGATGAACTTCGATCTCAAGGCATTAAGGTTGTAGACAAGGAGGAAGGCCCGACTGTAGTAATAAAGCGTAAAGTGAATGGCCCTAATGGTATGGTTCGCAGCGCACCTAAGCTACTGGACTCTCAGAAGAGGCCATTAGACTGTAAAGTTGGTAATGGTTCTAAGGTTAAGGTTCAATACAAGCCTTGGGAGGTTACCAGGAGTGGTACAGTATACCGTGGGTTAGACTTTCAAGCTATGCAGGTTTTAGAGTTAGTTAGCTACTCTGTGGATGGCGATGAGTTTGATATTGAAGATGACGAAGAGGAGATTTCTGAACTATGAGCGAGGAAAATAAACCCACAGTGACCTACCAGGACACTGAGTACAACATTGAAGATTTACCTGAACGCGCACGGCAGTTAGTAGATCTTGTGCAGAGTGTACGCTCAGAGGCTTCTGGCATACAGGCGAGGCTGAACATACTGCAAGCAGCAGAGATAAAGTTCACTGAAGAACTTGAGGCTGAGTTTGCAGCTATGGGTTCTGATTCTGAGGAAGAGGAGGAAGAGGAGGATTTCCCAGGCTTTGCATCTTAACTACAGGGGCTTCGGCCCCTTCTTCATATTTGGAGATATAAATGTCATTTGTTCAATATCATAAGCCTTGTCCGTTATGTGGCAGTAGCGATGCTGCTAGTATTAATGACGATGGTTCTGCATATTGCTTTAGTTGCTACACAAGAATACCTAACTATGATAATCCAGAGGAAAAAGTGGAAGACTTTAGAACTTATAAAAATAATTCTATGAACAATAACGAAGGATCTTTTTCACCGCTAACAGATAGAAGCATCTCTCTAGAAACAGCTAAAAAGTTTGGAGTCAAATCAACGACAAACTCTGACGGTTCAGTACAATCCCACCTTTACCCCTACTACATTGCAAACGAGATGGTAGGAACGAAAGTTCGTAACTGCAAAACAAAAGAATTTATTTGGAGAGGATCACCCAAAGGAACAACTCTATTTGGGCAGCAGCTATGGCAGGCTGGCGGTAAATATATAACCCTTACAGAGGGTGAGTGTGACGCTATGGCTGCGTATGAAATGATGGGTTCCAAATGGCCTGTTGTGTCTGTAAAGAACGGAGCAGGCGGGTCTGTCAAAGACGTTAAAGAAAACCTACAGTTCCTTGAGTCCTTCGATAACATTGTCATAGCATTTGATAATGACAAGGTAGGTAAAGAGGCAGCACATAAAGTCGCTAGATTATTCCGCCCTGGTAAAAGTAAAATAGTTCTTCTCCCTGAAGAGTTTAAAGATCCTAATGATATGCTCAAGAACAATCGTTCAGCGGCATTCATGGCTGCTTGGTGGGCCGCTAAAACCTATACTCCAGCAGGCGTTCTTGATATTACGGAGATGAAAGAAGAGTTCTTTAAAAACGATGAAAAGGAATCTATCCCTTATCCCTGGGTAGGTCTAAATGAAAAATTATTTGGTATGCGACAAGGTGAGTTAGTTACTTGGACAGGCGGATCAGGGCTTGGAAAGTCAAGCGTTACAAGAGAACTAGAACACTGGCTTTTAAAAACAACTAATGACAATGTTGGAATACTAGCTCTCGAAGAAAACTGGAAGAGAACAGTTTACGGTTTGTTATCCATAGAAGCTAACAAGCGTCTTTACATAAAACAAATAAGGGATGAGCTACCCGCTGGTGAGCTGTCTAAATACTTTGACAAGCTGCACGATAAAGAAAACGCTCATAGGTTGATAGTTCACTCACACTTAGGCGTTCAGGATGTGGATGAATTGTTTTCTAAACTAAGATATATGATCATAGGTTTAGACTGTAAGTGGGTCGTAATAGATCACTTAGGAATGATGACATCTGCGATGGCTGAAGGTGATGAGCGTAGAGCCATTGATAATATTATGACCAGACTCAGATCCCTAGTCGAAGAGACCGGAGTGGGGATGATGCTTGTTTCTCACTTACGCCGTGTAGACGGTAACAAAGGACATGAGAATGGGGTCGAGGTTTCTCTCTCACATCTAAGAGGCTCAAATGGTATCGGTCAAATATCAGATTGTGTGATTGCTCTTGAACGTAACCAGCAATCCGATGATCCAACCGAGGCTTCTACAACCAGGATGCGTATACTTAAATCAAGATACACTGGAGAGGTGGGCATAGCAGGACACTTGCTGTATGATAAAGATACTGGAAGACTTAATGAAATCTTTGTGGAAGAAAAAGATGAGGAAATGGAGCTTTGAAACAACTAGTTTTTGATATTGAAACAGACGATGTAAAAGCAACAAAAGTCTGGTGCCTATGCACACTAGATGTAGATAGTGGAGAAGAAAAAACATTTACATATGAAAACCTACGTAAGGGTATAGAGTATCTCGAAAGCGCAGATAAGTTGATAGGCCATAATATTATTGGCTTTGATGTGCCAGTTCTTGAGAGACTAACAGTAGCTAATTTAAGTGACAAGAAACTTGTAGATACCCTAGTTCTATCCAGACTCTTTAACCCAGTTCGTGAGGGAGGACATGGCCTAGAGTCCTGGGGTTACACTCTTGGAGTCCCTAAAATTGAGTTTGATCAGTACGATACTTTCTCCCAGGAAATGATAGACTACTGTGTGCAAGATGTTAGGTTAAACTTTAGAGTCTTCCAAGAGTTAAAGAAACTTAGCAAGGGGTTTAGTCCTGAGTCTGTTCAAATAGAAATGGATACATATAAAATAATATGTAAACAACGCGACAAAGGTTTTATGCTTGACATCCCAAAAGCCCAGTCGCTCCTCTCAGAACTTAACTCTAATATGGATGAGGTAGTTAAGAAGGTTCATGAAAGGTTCTTGCCAAAAAAACAAACAACATATTTGTATCCTCAGTTTTCTAAACAAAACAAACTATTAAAAACATCAGTCACCAACTTTGGTAAGAAGACTAGACTGAGCTTTATTGAATTTAATGAGATGTCATCGGCTGTAAAAGCCAGAGGGAAGAATGTTAAGATACCTAGAATAGAGCTTACTGATTTTAATTTAGGATCTAGAAAACAGATAGGCGAATATCTAGTTGAGTTTGGTTGGAGACCTAAAGTATTTACACCAACAGGACAGCCACAGGTAGATGAAAAGATACTTTCCAAAGTTAATATACCAGAGGCTGGACTTATCTGTGATTATCTCATGTATCAAAAGCGTATAGCACAGATAGAGTCCTGGTTGAAATGTGAAGAAAACTCTAGGGTTCATGGCTTTGTTAACAGCAACGGTACTATAACAGGACGCATGACTCACAACAGTCCTAACCTAGCCCAAGTTCCAAGTAGTAGCTCTCCATATGGAAAAGAATGTAGATCTTGCTGGACTGTGCCCCAGGGATACAGACTTGTTGGAATCGATGCCAGCGGCCTTGAGCTTAGGATGCTTGCACACTATCTTAATGATGAGGATTATACTAATGAAATCGTTAATGGAGATGTCCATACAGCTAACCAACGATCTGCGGGACTTGAATCAAGAACTCAGGCAAAAACTTTCATCTATGCCCTATTATACGGAGCAGGAAATCAGAAACTTGGAACAGTGGCTGGAGGAGGTGCAAAGCTTGGTTCGCAACTTAGAAAATCATTCTTCGATAATTTACCATCATTCAAAGCTCTTACAAATAGAGTTGAACGAGCGGCCTCAAAAGGTTATTTAAAAGGGCTTGATGGACGAAAGATATTTGTTCGATCAAAACATGCTGCACTAAATAGCCTGCTACAAAGTGCAGGAGCTATTGTCATGAAGAAGGCATTAATAATATTTCAGGATAAAATAAAGGATATTGATGCTCACTTTGTCGCTAATGTACACGATGAATGGCAGTTAGAAACAGAAGAAATGAGTTCTGATACTGTAGGCAACTTAGGTATAGAGGCAATAAGAGAAGCAGGTATTAAATTAAATCTTAATTGTCCATTAGATGGAGAGTACAATGTCGGATACAACTGGTCAGAAACCCACTAAAGAAAATTGTAACACATGTGGTGTGGAACTAACAGATACTAATTGGAATCTTTCTTGGAAAAAAACCAACAGAACACAATGTAAAGATTGTAATAATCCTAATAGGAAAACACATAATCCAAATAGAATGTGGGTAGATGGAGAATATATACCAAAGACTCATCCACTACATAAGCCGGGGCGATACAAAGGGTTTACTGACGCAGCCTTTAGTTCTTTACGTAACTACGAAGATTCAAAGGAGGGAGAAGTTTATGTATTATACAACCCTTCTTTCCCTAGTTGGTGTAAAGTGGGTATGGCTGTAGACGCAGTGGACAGACTAAAACAATATCAAACATCCTCCCCTTACAGAAACTATAAGATAATAAAAAAGTATTCTGTTGATGATAGAAGAGAGGCCGAACTAGAGGCACATTCTCTACTAGGACACCACTATGATCGTAAAGGTGAGTGGTTTGTTTGTTCACCTCAACTGGCTGTTGATAAACTAGATGAACTGTTTGAAGGAAGGCAACTTGAACTCTTTAAATAATTTAGTTGACGATATATATAAAACATTAGAGCCTCTGTGTGATGGTGAGAGTATAGATATATCTGACGATCTTATAGATGAGTTATCAGAGAATATAAAATCTGTTTTCAAACAGTGGAAAAATGTTCCTGAAAGAAATAAAAATTTTACATTACGCATGTCAAACGTGGGCAGACCTTCTAGGCAGCTTTGGTATGAGAGCAAAACAGGAGCAAGCGGTGGGGGTAATATACAACCTTCCACGTTTATAAAATTTATGTACGGGCACATCTTAGAAGAAGTGCTTCTTTTCTTAGTTAAGATAGCAGGCCATGATGTCAGTGACTGCCAAAAAGAAGTTAAAGTAAAAGGCATCTCTGGTCATATGGACTGTAAGATAGATGGGGAAGTGGTAGATATAAAAACAGCATCGGGTAGAGCTTTTCAGAAGTTCTCTAATGGTACACTTCCAGAAGATGATCCCTTTGGATACATCGCGCAACTATCAGGATATGAAGAGGCTGAAGGAACAAGTAACGGGGGCTTTCTAGTTATCAACAAAGAAACAGGAGAATTATCATTTTTTCAACCAGAAGAGCTTGACAAAATCAACATAGGCTCTAGAATAGATAGTTTACTTTCTTCTTTATCATCTGACACCCCTCCAGATCGATGCTACGATCCCACACCAGACGGTAAATCTGGGAACATGAAACTTAATAAAGGCTGCACCTACTGCGCCTATAAGTTTGATTGCTATTCTGATTCCAATGATGGAAAGGGTCTAAGAGTATTTGATTATGCTAAAGGCCCTGTATATATGACAGAAGTAAAATCGTTACCCAGAGTTTCGGAGATTACTAATGAATTCAAAAGCGTGTAGGAAAGTTTCTCGAAAAGCAGATGAGTTACTTTTTGATTGGTTGAGAACTTTGATACCAGAAGAAGACATATCAAAGATAAATAAAAATAATTTCAAAACTTATCTGCCAGATCAAGATTATTTTTATGCTAATAATGCAATAAGACTTAGCTTTTATAGCCCTAAATGGGTTCGCAAACAATTAAAAAAATTTATAAGTCTTGGAAAAAACATAGAGAATATTACTATGTCTGATCTAGAATCTTACGCAAAGCGTGGAGCAAATCATTAGCACTAAGAAAAAATCACCCAGCGGTTGGCGAAAGCCTAGAGTACCCAGACCTCCTAGATATAAAAAAGCAGATGGAACTAAATATGATTCTATCTGGGAGGCTTTACTACATGAGTCTATTCTAAAAGACTGGGATCATCACACTGATCATGTTTCATATATTATCGAGCATAAATATGAGCCTGATTTTGTTAGAAAGATTGGCAGAAAAAAAATACTTTTAGAATCTAAAGGTAGGTTTTGGGACTTCCAAGAATACAACAAGTATGTTTGGGTGAAAAAAATATTACCTAAAAATACAGAACTGGTATTCTTGTTTGCAAACCCCTCTGCTCCCATGCCTGGGGCCAAGCGCCGCAAAGACGGTACTAAAAGATCACACGCAGAGTGGGCGACTGCTAATGGATTTAGATGGTTTAGTGAAGAAACAATTCCTGATGATTGGATAGATGTTAAAGCTAGAGAGTCTGAAGATTACAAAAAAAGAAATGATAAACTTGACTTGGAGATGCAGTGAACAAGAGTATAGATGACGCAACACCAGAAGATTGGAATGCTTTACGAAAGCCAATAACACATAGGAAAATTATGAGCAATAGATTAGACGATATAGCAAACGATCACCCATTCTTTGGCGAGAACACCCCTGACAATAGTACAAAGTTTGATTCTGTGAACAGACCAGAACACTACAACAGCAGTAAGATGGAGTGTATAGATGCTATCCACGGCATGTTGACACACGATGAGTACATTGGTTATCTCAGGGGTAATGCCCTTAAATACAACTGGCGGTGTCGCTACAAAGGCAAGCCTATAGAAGATTTACGGAAGGCGCGTTGGTATGAAGAGCGCCTGATACGATATATGTTGGAGCATCCCAGTGAGCAGCTACGATAGAAAAGCAGAGAGAGTTGCTAGATTTAATAAAAAGAAGCAGTCTAAGAATAGGGCTAGAACTAAAGGTTACCGAAAGGAACAGCTAAGGGAAAAGGATGATGAGCATGACATCAAAAATTGGCAAGCAAGATTATTTGGGGATTCAGATTGATTATGATCTAGATAATAATTTAGATACCTTTTCTTTGGAAACAATAAAAGATAGATATTTATGGAAGGATGAGACACATGCTCAAGAGGCTTTTGCTAGGGCTTCAGTATACGGCGCTACATATCAAGGATACACTGACTACAATCTTGCACAGCGACTTTATAATTACTCAAGTAAGAGTTGGTTCGGTTTTAGCACTCCTATACTTAGTAACGGCGGAACCACTCGTGGTTTACCTATTAGCTGCTTTCTCAATTATGTTCCTGATTCAAGGCGTGGCCTTTCTGATCACTACGATGAGAACATATGGCTGGCGAGTGGAGGTGGAGGCTTGGGTGGATATTGGGGTGATGTTAGAAGCAACGGTGTTTCTACTTCTAACGGTAGTCAGTCTACTGGTAGCATTCCATTCATGCATGTAGTTGATAGCCAGATGTTGGCTTTCAATCAAGGAGTAACAAGGAGAGGTTCTTATGCGGCATATATGGATATTAGCCACCCAGAGATTGAAGAGTTTATTGCCATGCGGAAAACTACTGGTGGCGATCTTAACCGTAAGTGCCTTAATCTTCACAATGGCGTTACCATTTCTGACGAATTCCTGCACTGTGTCCGTGATGATGGCGACTGGAGGCTCATCGACCCCAAGTCTCTACTGGCAACCAAGACAGTTTCCGCACGAGATTTGTGGTGGCAGTTAATACACACTAGAGCAGAAACAGGGGAGCCATATATCGTTAACCTGGATCGATGTAATGATGCTCTTCCAGAAGAACAAAAGAAACTAGGGCTACAGGTTCGTCAGAGTAACTTATGTTCTGAGATTACGCTGCCTACTAGTGAAGAACGTACAGCAGTGTGCTGCCTTTCTAGTGTCAACCTAGAGTACTTTGATTCTTGGAAGGACGATGATTTATTCATCAGTGATTTGATCACAATGTTGGATAATGTGTTAGAGCATTTTATTAATAATGCCACAAGGGGATATTGTTTCCCCGATATGGAAATGAAGGAATTTAAAACTTATGTTGAACCAGATAAAACAGGCTTTGCAAAAGCCGCTTATAGTGCATATAGAGAACGGGCGATTGGTCTTGGAGCGATGGGTTTTCATAGTTACCTTCAACGTAATGGAATCCCTTTTGAAGGAATGTACGCCTCCAGCTTTAACAATAGAGCGTTTAAACTTATCAAGGAAAGATCTCAGATGGCTTCCCGGCGTTTGGCTAGAGAGCGTGGGGAGGCTCCTGACATGGCTGGTAGTGGCTATCGTAATTCCCATCTTCTTGCTGTTGCCCCTAATGCTAGTTCTAGTATTATATGTGGTGGAACAAGTCCTTCTATTGAGCCTACGAGGGCTAACGTATTTACGCACAAAACTCTCACAGGTTCTTTTAAAGTAAAAAACAAATATTTGGAGAAGCTTCTTGAAGAAAGAGGAATCAATACAGAAAAAACATGGAAGAATATTGCGGCTGCTGAAGGGTCTGTTAAAGACTTGGAAGAACTCACGGAAGAAGAAAAGGAAATATTTAAAACATCGGGTGAACTTAACCAGCTTTGGATCATCGAACACGCATACCAAAGACAAAAGTATATCTGCCAAGCACAGTCCGTAAACTTATTTTTTGAGCCACCACCATCTAATGCAGATCAGGAGGTACACGATGAGTATTTGGAATATGTTAATCATGTACATTGGACAGGAGCTAACAAACTCAAATCTATGTATTACTTGCGCTCTACAGCAGCTAGAAATACAGAGAATGTTAACATTAAAATCCCAAGAATTAACTTAGAAGAGGAGTGCCTAAGCTGTGAAGGCTAATATTAAAAGAGCAATGCTATGGTTTTACTACACCTGGGAATCGCTAATGAATTTAAAATATAATCCACTTAGATTTATTGGCGATGTAAGTATGCAGATGTACCTAATGCTTGCTCTATCAATCGTGTGGTCTGCTAGTTTCTGTGCGTTAATAGCTGGCTGGTCTGGTCTTGTTTCATTGATATGGGGACATGTCCTCACGGTTTTTGCACTGTTTATGACCTACGCTACATTTAAAGATGCTGAAAAAAATAATTCAGCATGGTTGATAAGGTGGAAAGAAGATTACAATCTACTTTCTTTATTCAGAAGGAGAGGCAAGAATAAAAATATTTGCCAGTGGGACTTGGAGAAAGAGGCATGAAAAAGATATTTACAGTGTGTTTATTATTAGTTTCAGGATGTAGCATGACAGGAGATGGGAGTAAGTGGAGATACATGGGGCCTGATCATGTTAGATGCAAACCTAATCAACTAAAGGTATGTGAGCGTATCGGTGCCCTTACCATCTGTGAGTGTACGGTGGCATGACAGAAGAACACCCAGTATACAGAGCGCAGTTTTACATACAGGAACTAAAAAAATATGCTACTTGGCCTGAGTATCTGGCATACTACAGAGAGCAAGATGACAAGATAATGCAGTTTAGCCACTACTGTATGCAGATGTGGGCTAGCTACATGAACGATAAGATCAAGCAACAAGAAGCGCCGCTTAGTTACAAAGAATATTTAAATGAGTATAAAGACTTACTAGAGGAGGGTTACAATGCTAGACCCGAAAATTAATGCACTAAGATGTTTATATAAAGCTGAAATAGCTATGTATAAAGCAGAGGTACAAAACTACATAGACAATCCAGTGGCTGTAGGAGAGCATGGAAATCTAGTTGAAACTATGGACAAGCTTATTGCTAAGATAGCGGAGGCAGAAGATAAACTTCTTGTATTGGAGACACATTTCAGTGAGTAATATAGTAAGTCTAGTACCTAAGCAAGCGTCAGCGGATGAGATTTTTGAAGATTGTAAGGGCCAGTACAAAGAAGTATTAATAATTGGCTGGGATCATGAAAATCTTATGAAAGCCAAATCTAGTGCTTCACTGGATATAAAAGAAGTTGTTTATATGCTAGAAGTTTTTAAGCAAGCATTAATTAATACAGGATACGAAACTCGTGAATGATGAACTAATAAATTCAATAAGTCTATGGGCTATGGAGAGAGGTATAGTAAACAACAGTACACCCCTAGCACAATTCGCTAAACTAGTATCTGAAGTTGGAGAGTTGGGTGATAACATAGCTAAACAGAGGGACGTTACTGATGACATTGGAGATTGCTTGGTAGTACTGAATACTTTAGCAATCATGAGTGATACTACCTTAGAGGGTTGTTTGAAAGTGGCGTATAATGATATTAAAGATAGAAAGGGACACATGAATACTCATGGTGTTTTTATTAAAGAGGGAGATGTTGCATGAGCCTATTAGGTACTAGAGATTATTACAAACCGTTTGATCATCCTTGGATGTTTGATTACTACTCACAACAGAATCAGATGCACTGGTTTCCAGAGGATGTACCGCTGCACAATGATGTGAAAGATTGGCAGACTATGACAGATGAAGAAAAGAATCTTCTTACACAGATCTTTCGTTTGTTTACCCAGTCAGATGTAGACGTTGGGTCTGGGTATGTAGACCGCTACATGCGTATCTTTAAGAAGCCAGAGGCTCGTATGATGATGTCTGCGTTCGCTAATATGGAGTCTATACATCAACACGCTTACAGTCTCCTGCTGGATACAGTAGGGATGCCAGAGGTGGAGTACAAAGCCTTTGCAGAGTACGAAGCTATGGCAGACAAGCACGAGTATATTAACTCTGTTAAAGTCGCAAAAGGCGACAGGAAGTCTATAGCCAAGGCGCTGGCAATATACTCAGGCTTTACTGAAGGTCTCCAACTATTTTCAAGCTTTATCATATTGCTAAACTTCCCTCGCTTCGGGAAGATGAAGGGCATGGGTCAGATAATTACCTACAGCATACGTGATGAGTCTATGCACGTAGAAGCAATGACAAAGCTTTTCAGAGAGTTTATTCAAGAGAATATTGAGTTGTGGACTGATGACTTCAAGGCTGAGATATACCAGGCTTGCCGCGAGATGGTTGACCTAGAAGATAGGTTTCTAGACTTAGTTTTTGAGCAGGGTGACATACCTGGATTAACTAAGAAAGAAATGCAGGAGTACATCAGATACATTGCAGATCGCAGACTATTACAACTAGGACTGAAGACTAACTATAATGTCAAAGATAATCCTCTTAACTGGCTGGATGATGTGTTAGGAGTAGAACATCAAAACTTCTTTGAAGGCCGTGCTACTACATACATGAAGGCTGGACTACGTGGAGATGTCGCTAAGGTATCCTTCAGTAAGGTAGCTTGATATGGAAGGTAATATTATAAGTTTTAAAGTATTTGTGAACCGTAAAGGTCAGGTAATGAGTGAATATAGTAAACTGCCAGTTGAAAAGCTGGCAACTATATTTGATGATAATGATATACCTCTAATGAGGAAGATTGTAACTGAGGTAGATAGTAAGGTGGGAAAATTACACGAGCATCTAGAAAAAGAGCTAGAAGCTTTAAACTAATAAATTAAGAACTTGAGAGGATGAACTTACATTCCTGACACTCACTGTCCCATGATCGTACTCGTAGTACACAGTTCTAAATACAGTAGTGTCAATTCGCTTAGTCCCGCCAGTAGGATCATTGACAATATTATGCTTCGTTTGCGTGTCAACGTAGCTGCTCAGAAGCATATTTGATACAGGAGATACAGGGCCTACCATTTGACACGGTTCGCCCAGTACGCAGCACTCATCTTACCCTTCTTTATATTCGCACGGTGTCTGGCTTTGAAGCTGGCGCGTTTCTTCTTTATACGATCAGACTCTCCAGGCTTGGGCTTACCCGCCGTTTTAGCTCCCTGCTGACCGAATCGTATTGTCTTTATCTTGTCTCCCTCCTTTGCCACAACAATATGCGACTTCGTAGGATGCTTCGGAGTCCTTTTTGGTTTATTGAAGCCTGACACACCTGCACGTTCTAAGCGTGGATCTCTTTTACTCATGACTTCTTCCTGTATTGTCTGGTTTTCTTGGCAATCTTCTTAGGCTGTTTACTGTGTTGTTTACCCTTTGCCGTGTCTTCGCGCTTCTTCTTAGTCGTAGCAGCATATTCTGAAGCTGACAAAGATTTGATAGCCCTTTCAGGCAGGTAACGCTCTCCAGTTTCACTAGATTTTTTACCTGACTTGGTGCGCCACTTCTGCTTTGTCCAAGCCTTCAAAGATCTTTGAGATTTTTTAAGTGCCATTATTGGTTATGCCTTTTATCCTGTTGCTGTTTACGCCACTCTTCAAGTTGTTTTTCATTTGGTCTTTCTTGTTGTACCTGCTTTGCCATGCTTCCTCCTCAGAGACTCTTTTGCCTTCTTGGCAATCTCAGCCTGTTTAGATTTACCAGCAACTTTGGCTCTCTGCTCCATGACAGTCAGTATCTGTATCTTACGTGCGTATGGTTTGCTTATACCTTTTACTTTACGTGCAGTATCCCTAGCGTCCTGTACAGTAGCGTACTTAATACGCACGGTATCTTTAGGGTTTTCATCAGTGTATAGTCTACGCCCTGAACCCTTGGGTTTCTTTCCTGTACCCTTCTTAGGATCAGCCATTACTTGTAACCACCACCCGCATCTTTATAAGCCTTCGCTAACATCTGGGCTTTACGCGCCGACCACTGTCCCGGCTTACCGCCCTTTGACCCTGCCTTGATGCGATTGAAAAGTCTCTTACGCATAGTAGGCTTGGTATAATTACCTGCCTCGTTTACTCTAGATTTACTTTTCTTTTTCTTTGCTGGCATGTTATCCTCCAAAAGTTTTAACAATAAATACAATCACTCCGATTGCTATCATACCACCTAGTACTAGTACAAGTCCACCTACTGCCAGTTGGTGTATCAGTTCTTTTCTTTCTTTTTGTCTTTTAGCTATTAAGCGCAGATGTTCTTTTCTGGCTCTTTCCTGATCTGCCTTGGCTTGCTTAAACGCCTCCAAAGTCTCTGGATCTGCCACCAATAATATATCGTGTACATCTTTCCAGTATCTCTCATAGCTTTTCTTTATCTGGGTGAGCCTCAAGATTTCGCTCTGACTTAGAGGCTTGAAGGTGCTAGACTTACGCTCTACTTCAAAGTTTGTTAGAGCTTCTCCAAAATCGCTGATAGTACCCATAAGCTGCTGAATACCCTGCCCTGATTCATTGGCCTGCCTTATCAGTGAGTTCAGACTGGACAAGATAGCTGAGGCGGCTGCAACACTCTCTATGATCATTTTCTAGTCTTTTCGTAGCTCCTCATTGCGCCCAGACCTAACATGCCCATGAGGACAGGCATCATAGTCTCTAGCGGTACTAGAGGAATGACAATATTTATTTCAAGCAGTGCCAGTACAAA
>VTLG01007468.1_pt1 | contig 81250 bp, 114 predicted proteins | sample 4694571 | NCBI WGS metagenome assembly VTLG01 (sample SAMN12604809, study PRJNA352737) | marine metagenome | biome: ENVO:00000447; feature: ENVO:00000209|ENVO:00000569|ENVO:01000036; material: ENVO:00002151; isolation source: viral sequences binned using virsorter ...
ACCAAACTTACAAGTTAAAGAAGTTGATGTTAATTTCAATATGGAAGTTAAAGCATCTTCTGCTTCATCAAGTGAAACAAATAAAAAAGCATCAGTAGATGCTAGTTGGTCTGGATGGGGTGCAAAAGTTAAGTTTCATGGTTCAGTATCTAATAAAAATACATCACAAAGAAGTTCTGATACATCAGCTAAATATGAAGTGAAAGTTTTAGCTAAAGATGATGGAGCTCCTGAAGGGTTAATGAAAGTATTAGATATATTAGGTGAAGCAATACAACCAGCTGATGGTTCTGCTTCTAAATAATTATAAGTAAATTAAAAGGTTTTAAATATGGCAGATTTCGGAGATAATGTTTCTACTAACGGTGGATTTTTAGACGAGTTATTAGCTGGTTTAAATGAAGCCGTTATATCTGCACAACGAATTGCAGAGAAACAACATATCGATATGGTTGATTTGTATTTTGACGATGATACAGGTGAACCTATTACAATGGATTTAAAGATACCTTCAACACACCCAGAAAAAGAATTTGAATATTTAAAAGTTCCCTTAATTACTATGACACCAATATCAAGTATTAAGATTAAAGAACTTAATATGAAATTCAAAGTCAAACTTGGTAAACAGGTTGATACACCATCCAACTTAACACAACAGATAGGAACTGATGGTAATCAAACTACTGGTGCATTAAGTATTGATATGGATTCAACAGATACAAGTAATATGGCTGAGGTTGAGGTTAAGTTTGAAGGAACAGATCCTCCAGAAGGTGTCGCTAGAATAAATGACCAATTGATAAAAACTATTATAGGTGGACAAATAAACAATGAAGAAGAGTAGATTATTTGGAAAGATGAAGCGTGTTAAGAATGCCAAACACGATAAGCCAGCTAGGAAGATAGGTAAAAAGATATTCAAAGGTTTAGTAGATACATTACCTGTTCCTGATATAGTTAAGAATCAGATTGATGATAAGTTAAACCTCACAGAAAAGAATCATAGTGAGTTAGAACAAAGAGTTACAAAATTAGAAAAAGATGTTGAAAGAATAATAAACATATTAACAAAGATGAGTAAAAAATAATGAGCCTTGACGATTTAGAATTAAATGTAAATTCAATAAAGAAGGATAAGTTACCAGATATATTAAGAAGAAGAACCTGGATGAGATTTATCTTAACTGCTATTATGTTTGGTAGTTTCTATTGGGTTGTATGGTTATTATTCACAGACCTATTCACATTAGATGATAAATTTAGAGATTTACTAAATATAATTATTGGTAGTTTTCTTGTATCTTTCGGTAAAGTAGTGGATTTTTGGTTCAAAGGTTCACATACAGAAGAAGAAAATCAAAAATAATTAAAAAAAAACGTTGACTTACGTAATATATTTTATATATATTATAGAAATAGGTTATATGGTTTTTAATGAACCATAAATAATAAACAATAAAAGATAAAACATAGGAGAATATTCATATGGATATGAATCAAATAAAAAGTAGATTAAATCAATTACAATCTACTTCATCAACAAAAGATAACTTTTGGAAACCTCAACCTGGAAAATCAATAATAAGAATTGTACCTTATTTACATAATAAGTCTAATCCATTTATTGAATTATTTTTTCATTATGGTTTGGGAGGTAATAAAACATATTTATCACCCGCATCATTTGGAAGACCAGATCCAGTTGAAGAATTTGCAAATAAACTAAAATCATCTGGTGATAAAGATGAATGGATTCAAGGTAAAAGACTTGAACCTAAAATGAGAACTTTCGCTCCTGTCATCGTAAGAGGACAAGAAAACGAAGGTGTTAAGTTTTGGGGTTTTGGTAAAACTGTTTATCAAGAGTTATTATCAATAATCGCTGATCCAGATTATGGTGATATTACAGATCCAACAAATGGTAGAGATATTATGGTGGAAAGAATCACACCTGCTGAGGCTGGAAATCAATATGGTAAAACTACAATTCGTGTTAAACCTAATCAAACACAATTAGTAGAAAATTCTGAAACTTTAGATACTTTGTTAAATAAACAATCTAACTTATCAGAACTTTACACAGAACCATCTTATGATGATTTAAAAGAAGCTCTTAAAAACTTTTTAAACCCTGGTGAAGAAAGTTCCGAAGAGAATACAACAACTTCTAAAACAACAAATACAGAAACTACTAAAACTGCTGAGAAATCAACAGAAAAAGTTGAAGATGCATTTGATCAATTGTTTAATAGTTAATCAATAATCACATTGTTAAGAGTGGGATGCACATTTCACACATGAAACTTCTCACATTGAATATAAGTATTCATAGCATCACTCTCCCACTCATAACATCATAGGAGAAAAATATATGTCTAAAGAAGATTTAGCAAAAGTAATACAATCTGAATTGAATAAACAATTCAAACATCAAAAAGTAGCATACTTTCTTGATGGTGATGATAATCCAACTGATGTAACGGATTGGATTTCAACAGGTTCAACAATGTTGGATATTGCCATTTCCAACAGACCAAATGGTGGTGTTGCCGTAGGTAAGATTACTGAATTAAATGGTTTAGAAGGTAGTGGTAAATCTTTAATAGGTTCTCATTTATTAGCTTCAACACAAAAGAAAGATGGTGTAGCAGTTTACATAGATACAGAGAGTGCAGTATCACCTGAATTTCTACAAGCAATTGGTGTAGATACAACTAAAATGTTATATATACATCTTGAAACTGTTGAAGAAATATTTGATACTATTGAAACAATCGTTACAAAGATTAGAGAATCAAACAAAGATAAATTAGTAACTATTCTTGTTGATAGTTTAGCTGCAGCTTCTACAAAAGTAGAGATGGATGCTGACTTTGACAAAGATGGTTGGGCTACTGCGAAAGCGATTATTATAAGTAAAGCTATGAGAAAGATTACTCAAATGATTGCTCGTCAAAAAGTTGCATTGGTTTTCACAAATCAATTACGACAAAAGTTAGGTGTAATGTTTGGAGATCCTTGGACTACTTCAGGTGGTAAGGCTCTTCCATTTCATGCTTCAACTCGTATTAGATTTAAAAATGCAGGACAAATCAAAGATACAAGTAAAAAAAATACTATTGGTATTAAGATAAAAGGACAAGTGATTAAGAATCGACTTGGTCCTCCAATGAGAACTGCAGAGTTTCCATTATTCTTTGATACTGGTATTGATGATTATGGTAGTTGGTTAAATGTAATGAAAGAACACAAGATTGTTAAGGTTGGTGGTTCTTGGTATACATTAGAAGAAACTGATGTGAAAACAGGTGAAGTAATCAATGAACATAAGTTTCAATCAAAAGATTTTGAAAATCTTATGAATACAAATTCTGAATTAAGACAATATTGTTATGATAGAATCTGTGAAGCTTGTATTCTAAAGTATGATTCAAAACAACTTGGTGTCGATGATGTAGTAGAAACCGATGAGGTTGTAGATGAACTCTAAAACTGATTTAAATAAAAAATTTATATCATTTTTAGAACAAACTAAAGGACAAGAAAGAAAATCAGTAACACATTTAAACGATAGAGTTTTAATCGTTGATGGTTTGAATACTTTCATTCGTTCTTTTTCTGTTAACCCAGCGATAAATGATGATGGTTTACACATTGGTGGTATGATAGGATTTCTAAAGTCATTAAGATATACTTGTGATATCCTAAAACCATCAAGGTGTATCATCGTTTTCGATGGTAAGCATGGTAGTAGTAGAAGACAAAAAATATATCCTGAATATAAAGCAACTCGTAAAGTAAAGAAAAGATTAAATCGTAATGTGGATTGGGGAACAGCTCCACAAGATGAAGAACAATCTATGTTACAACAGATGGGTAGAGTAGTTGAGTACCTAGAACAATTACCTGTTACATTAATTTGTGTTGATGGGATAGAAGCTGATGATGGAATGGCTTATATATCACAACAACTTTTATCTGAAAGTGATATTATATTAATGTCTACTGATAAAGATTTTTTACAACTTGTAGATGATAGAGTGAAAGTATGGAGTCCAACAAAAAAGAAACTTTATACCAAAGAAAAAATATTTGAAGAATATGGTATACATTCCCATAATATACTAACATACAGAATATTAGATGGTGACAAATCAGATAATATAGACGGAATTAGAGGTGCAGGACTTAAAACTCTGAAAAAATTCTGCCCCCAATTTTCCGATATAGAAAAATTTACTGCAAAAGATTTATTAGAATTTGCAGAAAAATCAGATTCTAAAATAAAACTGTTGGAAAATATAAAAAAAGGTAGTAACTTAATAAAGAGGAATTATTTATTAATGCAATTACAAAAAGTAGATATACCAAAACATGCAATGAGAAAGATACAAGGTGCTGTGAATAGTGATATTCCACAATTAATAAAGTATAGATTTCAAACAATGTTTTTAAAGGATAAATTATCAACAGCAATTCCTAATCTTGATTCTTGGATTATGGAATTTATGAGATTAGATAGATTTAGGGGGTTAAGTGGAAGATAGATTACAAAAATTTGGACATAATTTTCAGATAAAATCAATTGTTTGTTTAATGACTAAACCTAATTTTATTGAACAAGTTATTGATATATTAGATGAAAATCATTACGATAGTGATGCTTTAAAATGGATTGTTAAACAATGTAAAGAATATTTTAATGAGTATAAAAAACCTATAACACTTGATGTATTCAAAGTAAAAACAAATGAGGTGGAAAATGATATATTAAAAACAACTATTGTAGAAACATTAAAAGAAGTATTTAGATATATGGAAGCACCTGATTTAGATTTTGTACAAGATAAGGTTTTAGATTTCTTTAAAAATCAAACACTTAAAAATGCTATTATACAATCGGTTGATATATTAGAATCTAAAGGTGATTATGAACAAATTAAAATTATTATAGATGATGCTATGAAAGCTGGTACTGAAAGAAATATTGGGCATGATTATATTACAGATGTAGAAGAAAGATATTCAGAAACAGCCAGAGAAACTATAAAAACTTCTTGGCCTGTAATTGATGAACTAACTCAAGGTGGTTTAGGTCATGGTGAACTTGGTGTGATTGTAGCACCAGCAGGTATTGGTAAATCTTGGGTATTATCAGCATTAGGATCAAATGCTATAAAGATGGGTAAAAATATTGTTCATTTTACTTTAGAGTTAAATGAAGCTTATGTAGGTTTGAGATATGATTCAGTATTAACGGGATTAGCAAATCAAAATTTAAAATATAATAAAGATGAAGTTATTTCAGAATTAAATAAGTTATCTGGTAATTTAACAATAAAATATTTTCCAACTAAATCAGCTTCAGTTCATACGATATCAGCACACTTACAAAAAATGAAAACATTAGGAAAAGATTTTGATATGGTAGTTGTAGATTATGCTGATATATTAAGAGATACCAGAAATAGTAGAGAAGTAAGACATGCACTTGGAAATATATATGAAGATTTAAGAGGATTAGCTGGTGAGTTTCAGGTTCCAATATGGACTGCATCACAAGCAAATAGAAGTGCTCTCGATGAAGATGTGATTGAGGCTACAAAAGTATCTGAATCATATCAGAAAGTGATGACGGCTGATTTCGTGATGTCGTTATCAAGAAAAGTAGAGGATAAGATAGGTAACACAGGTAGGTTTCATGTTATTAAAAACAGATTCGGTCCTGATGGTTTAACATTCCCAGCAATGGTTAATACTAATATAGGTAAGATTGAGATACATAAAGGTAAAACTTTTCATGGAGGAGCACAACAGGATAAAATAAATAACAGAGATAATCTTGTTAAACAAATGTTAGCAAGTAAATATGAGGATTTAATGGATGATTGATAAAGAACACGATTCAATAGATTATACAAAGGTAATGGTTTTTATTACATTAATTATTAGTTGTATATTAGTTTGGTATTCAATTTTTACTAATGGATTTTTTGTCACTGTAATGTGGTTAATAGTGTTTTCTGCAATGATAGGTTTATGGTTGAGATTAAGTGGTAGAGCTTAATGAGTAAAGTATTACATTTAAATTTATTCAGAAAATATTTTGATCAAATATCAGAAGGAAATAAAACTATTGAATACAGAGATAAAACTGATTATTGGAAAAGAAGAATTGAAAACAGAGAGTATGATGTAATTAAATTTAGAAATGGTTATGCTAAAGATGCCCCAACTATGTTAGTTGAGTATAAAGGTTATACTATAGGGAAAGAATACGAATTAAAACTTGGAAAAATAATAGAGGTAAATTATAATGGCAAATAAAACATCGTTGAAAGACGATATAAAAACAATGTGGGTTGGTGGTTGTAAAGAGTTAGTTGGTTGGTTATCATCATTTGGTCAACCTAAAGTAAATAAAGCTTTAGAAAAAGAGATGAAAATGATGTATACAAAACAAAAACCTAAAAGAGCTAGAGGTAAAAAGGGTAGGTATCTAGCAGATGACCCTACTACCAAAGGTGTAAATGAAGCTTGGGTTGGTGGTAAAGCACCTAAAAAAGGTAAAAAATAATGGAATATGGATACATAGAAATACCAGAAGATTATTGGGTATCTTCACATAATATAGAGTATGTCGAAGGTTAGTGAGTTTACAGTAGAATTGGTTAATCATAATTCTGTGAAAAGTTTTGTAAAAAAACACCATTATTCTGGTTCGACTAGGGGGATACATATATCTTATTGTTTTGGATTATATTCACCTGATGGCGGACCTTTTGGATTACCAAGAATGATAGGAGCTATGATATATGGAACACCTGCTATGCCTGATGTTTCTAAAAAATATTATTTGGAAAATCCAGATAAAGTTTTAGAGTTAAATAGATTGTGTTGTATAGATGATACTCCCAAGAATACAGAAAGCTTTTTTATAGGTAAAACATTGAGATGGTTAAAACGGAATACTGATTATAAAGTTATTGTTTCCTTTGCTGATACAGCACAAGGACATGAAGGTATCATATACAAAGCTACTAATTTTATTCATAAAGGTATGACAACTGGTGCTAAAGCATTGATGGTTGATGGTGAAAGATATCATCAGAGGATGTTAACTAAAAAATGTCCTAAAGGTGATGAGATTAGAAAAAGAATTAAAGATAAAGATGAAAATATTTGGACAGAACAATTACCACCAAAGCATATTTATGTTAAAAGTTTAGATAGGAAAGTTATTATTGAAAGTTAGAGATTTTACAATAGAAGCTGTGCATAAAAAGGCGGTTACACCATTTATTGAAAAATGGCATTATTCACATTATGCTGGTGGTATACAACACAGACAATGTTTTGCTTTGTATTCACCTGATGGTAACTTTGGTTTACCAAGAATGATTGGAGCTGCTATATATGGACAACCAGCAATGCCAGATACAGCTAAAAAATATCATCCAGATAATCCCTTGAGATGTTGGGAGTTACGAAGATTATGTTGTATAGATGATACACCTACAAATACAGAAAGTTTTTTTATAGGTAAAACATTGAGATGGTTAAAACAGAATACAGATGCGGAGGTTATAATATCGTATTCTGATTTACATCAAGGACATGAAGGAACTATTTATAAAGCTAGTAACTTTATAAATATAGGACAATCACCTGCATCAAGGGTGTTAATGGTTGATGGAAAAGAGTTTCACGGCCGTTCAATGAACAATAAACACAGACCTTATGGTAGAGCATTGAAAAGAAGATGGGAAGCTAAAAAGGCTGGGGCAAAAGATGATGGTATATTTTATGTTGATAGAAAACCTAAAAACATTTATGTATATTGTTTGAATAAAAAAATTAAAAAGAAATATTTATATATGTCCAACCAAAAGGTTGCATTATAAAAATTCAGGGAGAAATAAATTAATGGAATACAAAAGATTTGCATTATCTGATAATTTTATAGAAGGATACAAAAGAAAAAGACCTCCATTCGGATTCAACGGATTGGGAGAACTTGTCTATATGAGAACTTATTCAAGAATTAAAGATGATGGTAAAAATGAAATGTGGTGGGAAACAGTTCGTAGAGTTGTTGAAGGCACATATAATATGCAAAAGAGATGGATAGAATCACACCATTTGGGGTGGAACGCGTGGCAAGCACAACGAAGTGCACAGGAAATGTATGATAGAATATTCAATATGAAATTCCTACCACCAGGTCGTGGTTTATGGGCTATGGGAACATCTATAACAGAAGAAAGAGGTTTATATGCTGCTCTCAATAATTGTGCATTTGTATCAACTAACAATCTAAAAGAAGATTTAGCTAAACCATTTTGTTTCTTAATGGATGCAAGTATGGTTGGTGTTGGTGTGGGATTTGATACAAAAGGTGCAGAACAATTTGTTATAAGAGGTCCAAAAGATGACAGAGAACACGAAATATATGTTATACCTGATACAAGAGAAGGTTGGGTTGAATCTATGAGAAGATTACTTGATTCATATTTTCTTGGTATAACTCCTGTTGATTTTGATTATTCTAAAATAAGAGAAGAAGGTACACCAATCAAAGGATTTGGTGGTGTGTCGAGTGGTTCTGAACCTTTAAAAGAAGTACATAATGCAGTTAGAGGATGTTTAGATAAAAATGTTGGTGAACCAATATCAATAACTACAATTGTAGATATAATGAATCTGATTGGTAAATGTGTTGTAGCAGGTAATGTAAGACGAACAGCTGAAATAGTATTTGGTGATTCAACATCAGAAGAATATATAAATTTAAAAAATTATAAGAAAAATCCTCATAGAGAAATGTATGGTTGGACATCTAACAATTCAGTATTTGCTGAGTTGGGTATGGATTATAAAGATATAGCTGAAAGAATTACAGACAATGGTGAACCTGGTTTGGCTTGGTTAGAAAATATGAAACATTATTCAAGAATGAAGAATGGTGGTGATGATAAAGATCACAGAGCAGCTGGTGGTAATCCTTGTCTTGAACAGACATTAGAAAGTTATGAGTTATGTTGTCTTGTAGAAACATTTCCAGATAATCATAAAGATTTAGATGATTATATAACAACATTAAAATATGCATATCTATATGCAAAAACAGTAACATTAGGAAAAACACATTGGGCAGAAACAAATCGTGTGATGTTAAGAAATAGAAGAATAGGATGTTCAGTAAGTGGTATAGCACAATTTATTACTCATCGAGGACAAGGTGAGTTACGAAGATGGTTAGAGAGTGGATACAATGCTATACAAAAATATGACAAAGGATATTCAGATTGGTTAGCTGTTCCTCGTAGTATAAAAACTACATCAGTTAAACCAAGTGGTACAGTTTCATTATTGGCGGGCTCCACCCCAGGACTTCACTATCCAGAGAGCAGGTTTTACATTAGGAGAATCAGGTTATCAGTAAATTCACCATTGCTTAAACCATTGGAAAAAGCTGGTTACAAAATTGAACCTGCTTTCGGTAGTGAGGATTCAACTGTTGTAGTTGATGTTCCTGTTGATGTAGGTGAAGGAATACGAACTGTCAATGATGTGTCAATGTGGGAACAAATGTGTTTAGCTGCATTTATGCAGAGGAATTGGGCAGATAATCAAGTAAGTTGTACTGTAACATTTGATCCAGAAAAAGAAGGTAAACATATCGCATCAGCACTTGATTACTTTCAGTATCAATTAAAAGGTATTTCTTTACTACCTAAAACAGATATAGGTGCATATAAACAAATGCCTTATGAAGAAATAACTGAAAAGAAATACAACAAGATGGTTAGTGAATTAAGTTATCTATCATTCAGACAAGTAAAAGGTAATGAAGCAGAAGTTGAAAAATTCTGTAACAATGATACTTGTGAGATAGATTTTAATGAAATAAAAGAAACACAGGAGGTGTAATGAGTGAAGTACCAGCAAAAATGTATTTAGAGATGTGGTTATCAGAACAAATACCAACACAAGATTGGTTAGGGATATTAAAAGAAAGAAATGATGTTAGGGAATTATATAATAAACACCTGGAGAGAAAAAATGGGAAAAGAAGTCAAAAAATATGGATATAGTTGTAAATTGGACAGAGTTGTCGATGGTGATACTTGTGACGCTCTTATTGATTTGGGTTTTAAAACTTTCGTGCACAAGAGAATTAGATTTAAGGGTGTGGACACCTGGGAAAGTAGAACTCGTGACCTTGACGAAAAGAAAAAAGGATTAGCCGCTAAAGCATTCACAAAAGATTTATTAGAAAATTCAGATGATGGTAAGTTTTCAATTATCTCATATGGAACTGGTAAATATGGTAGAGTGTTAGGTGAGTTATTCGTAAAAGGACACGAAAAATCAGTTAATCAATTGTTATTAGAAAACGGACACGCTTATGAATATGAGGGTGGAAAGAAAAAAGTATTTGGGGGATAAAATGAAAAATATATTTACAAAACATCCAAAAGAAGTTAATGAAACATACTTTGAACATATGTGTTGTGCTATGAAGTTTCATTGTACATTGTTAAAATTATCACTATGTGCATTAATTCATGCAGTATTTCCATTCTTATGTGAAACAACAGCAAGTGATGGTATAAAAGAATTAAATGATTGTATGCAAACTAGGAGAAAGAAATGAAAAATTTAATTTTATTATTAATATTATTTTTATTCAGTTGTGACAACGATTCAAATCCTGTTGCAAATGAATATAGAATGTCGGACAACACAACAGAAGAAACACCAGTACCTTGTTGTGTAACACCCGAAGATGTAAATCTTATGATGGCTAGTGAACAAGAAGGTAATAATTTACATTGGCCAATGATTGTAGGTGGAGAAGAAGTAGATCCAGCTTGTCCTGATTGTAAGTATCCATTTATGGTTTCATTACAATATAATAGTGGTTGGCAGAGTGGCCACTTTTGTGGTGGTTCTTTAGTACGAGAAGATTGGGTGATAACAGCTGCTCATTGTGTTGAAGGTGAAAATACCAATAATATTCAAATTAAAATTGGTATGCACGATTTAAATGGAACATCAGGTTATTTGGTAAGATATGTAGATCAAATTATAACACATCCAAGTTATAGTAGTTGGTCATTAAATAATGATTATGCTATATTACATTTAACACAACCAGTTACAAATTTTGAACCTATAAGACTAATTACTGATGGTTCACATGATGATGAACCTGTAATGGCTACAACAATGGGTTGGGGAGCAACATCATCTGGTGGATGGGGTTCGGATGTATTACTTGAAGTAGATGTTCCTATTGACGATAGTTGTGGTAGTTATTCCAATTCAGAAATCACTAATAATATGATATGTGCTGGTGATGGTAATGGTGGTGAAGATTCTTGTCAAGGTGATTCTGGAGGCCCCCTGATTATGACAAATTCTGAAGGGGACTACGAGTTAATCGGGATAGTTAGCTGGGGATATGGTTGAGCTGAAGCTCAGTACCCGGGCGTGTACTCAAAAGTTCATTCAAAATTAGAATGGTTTTTTAGTTATATTGGAGAACCAGATCATGATTTTCAAGTGGAATTATATGGAGACTTAAATTTTGATGGTGTTTTAAATGTAACTGATATAATTGTAATGGTTAATTTTCTTTTATATATAGAAGAACCAACAAATCAACAAGAATTAATTGCTGATATGAATCAAGATGGCATTTTAAATATTCTTGATGTCATAGAATTAATAGGTGAAATAATAGGAACAACATTCAGAGGAGCAGTTGAGTGGTTGAAAGTAAACTTCCCTGAATTAGAAGTTGAACGAAGATTACAAGAATTAGATAAATCAATGTATTTTGCAAAATAAACGTTGTTTTAAATTTAAAAAGGTTGTATATTAAAATATGTACCAAAACATATTTGTTAAAAGATTAAAAAAAGGTTGTGAAGTTCATATTTGGGATGACACAGAAGGTTATCAAAAATTAAACTATAAACCATATTCATATATTAAGTTTGCTGGTGGAACATATCGTTCATTATATGGTGATAAACTTAAAAAAGTAAATTATTGGACACAAGAAGATTTAGAAAAAGGTAATGTTTTTGAAAGTGATGTTCCAATAGAAACAAGAATATTGGTTGATAAGTATGGTGATTCCAATGAACCATCTACTGGTCATAAAGAATTAATTTTCGATATAGAGGTAGAAGTTAAAGATGGTTTTCCAGAACCTAATAAGGCTGAAAATAAAATAACTGCAATAGCAATTTATGATAAAGTTGCAGATTCATATCATTGTTATGTATTAGGTGATGTTCCAAATACAGATGTCGTAGAATCATTCCAATCAGAAGAAGAATTACTACAAAAGTTTTACCAAAAATACCTTGAAATAAATCCGACTATATTGAGTGGTTGGAATACTGATGGTTTTGATATTCCTTATTTATATAATAGAACACAGAGAGTTTTAGGACAACAAGTTGCTAATTGTTTATCACCAATAGGAGAAGTTTATTGGAATGAACAGAGAAGTATGTATAAAATAGCTGGTGTTTCGTGTCTTGATTATTTAAAGTTATATAAATGGTTTACATATACACAAGAGTCTTCATATAGATTGGATGCTATAGGACAAAAAGAGGTTGGTATTGGTAAGGTTGAGTATGAAGGAACATTACAAGATTTATATGAAACAGATATAAACAAGTATATTGAATATAACTTGAACGATGTTAAGATTGTAAAAGCACTTGATGATAAATTACAATTTATTGATTTAGCTCGTGGTGTAGGACATTTAGGACATGTGCCTTATGAAGATAATTTTTTTAGTAGTAGATATTTGGAAGGTGCGATGTTGGTTTATATGAAAAAGGTTGGTGTAGTAGCACCTAATAAACAATTTGGTGCGAAGATGAAAAACAATGATGAGAAATTTTCAGGTGCATATGTTAAAGATCCAATATCTGGTAGGCATGATTGGGTATTTGATTTAGATTTAACATCTATGTATCCTTCAGTTATTATGACTTTGAATATATCACCTGAAACAAAGATTGGTAAATTGGTAGGTTGGAATGCTGAGGAGTTTATTAAAGGAACACCAAAAACATATACACTTGAAGTTAATGGTAAAGAAAAAGGACAATATACACAAGAACAATTAAAAAAAATGTTTGATAATAATAAAGTATCTATATCATCAAATGGTATAATGTATCGTTATGATAAAAAAGGTTTAATACCTGTATTATTAGAAAAATGGTTTGATGAAAGAGTTGAATATAAAAAACTTATGAAAAAATATGGTGAAGAGGGTGATGATGAAAAACATGGATACTTTAAAAGAAGACAACATATTCAAAAGATTATTCTTAATTCACTTTATGGAGTATTGGGATTACCTGTATTCAGATTTTATGATATTGATAATGCAGAAGCAACAACAGTCACAGGTCAATCATTAATTAAATTTACAGAAAAAATAGCTAACAGATACTACAATAATAAACTTGGTGATAATAAAGATTATTGTATCTACACAGATACAGATTCAGTATTCTATCCTTCAATTCCATTGATTCAGAAAGATTATCCAGAAGCAGATTTATCTGATGATAAGTTCATGACAGAACAAATTCTTTCTGTGGCCAGAAATGTTCAAGATTATATCAATAAATCTTATGACTTATTTGCTGAAAGATTATTAAATGTTAGAGGTGGTCACAGATTTGATATTAAACAAGAGTGTGTGGCCAAGTCAGCATTTTGGGTTACAAAGAAAAGATACGGACAATGGATTATAAATGATGGTGGTGTGAAATGTGACAAGTTAGATGTTAAAGGATTGGATATCGTCAGAAGTAATTTTCCAAAGGCTATGAGGGAATTGATGACGGATGTTCTTAAAAATATATTATCTAATGAAGATAAAGATATAATAGATAATAAGATTTTAAATTTTAAAACTGATATGAAAGAATTTTCTTTGGAAAATATAGCTTTACCAACGGGTGTTAAAGGTATTAAAAAATATACTAATAGAAATAAGAGAGGTAAGTTTAATTTAAAGATAGGATTTACTGATTTAAAGAAAGGTGCACCTGTACATGTTAAAGCTGCAATAAGATATAATGATTTATTAAAACATTACAAGTTAACAAATTATGAAGATATCAGAGGTAGTGAGAAAATAAAGTGGGTGTATTTAAAAGATAATCCATTTAGTATAGAATCAATAGCTTTCAAAGGTTATGATGATCCACCAGAAATAATGAACTTTATAAAAGAACATATTGATTATGAAAAATTATATAGAGGTGCTTTAGAAAAGAAAATAAAGATGTTTTATGAGGCTTTAGATTGGAATTTACCATTAGATAAAAAAAATACATTAGAGAGGTTTTTTTAAATGAATTATAAAGAAGAAAGACCCTGGGGAAGTTTTGAAATTTTACTTGATGAAGATTATTGTAAAGTAAAAAGAATAATAGTAAAACCAGGACAAAGATTAAGTTATCAATATCACCATAAGAGAAGTGAAGCTTGGGTTGTAGTTCAAGGTGAAGCTTGTGCTACAATAGAAAATCCAAATGGAACATCATATCATGAAGTTACATATGGAGTCGGTGAAGTAATAGAAATACCAATAGAAGCTAAACATAGAGTTCAGAATGAAGGTAAAGAAGATTTAATATTTATTGAAACTCAAGTAGGAACATATTTCGGTGAAGATGATATTGTTCGGTTGGAAGATGATTATGGTAGAGATAAAAAAAAAGCTTGACTTATATAGATAAAAAGTATTATATTAAAACAATAAATTCTAAATAGGAGAATAAGATGCAAAAAAGTAAGTTAGACAAATTCATTCAAAAATATAGTTTGGGTGGAAATGTAAATAGTGTGAAGTGGAAATCAGATGGTAATACATTATCAACTGCATTCATTACACCTGATAAATCATTATTGGGAACTGTTTCTGTTGATAATATAAACGTTGAAACTTCAGAATTAGGAGTTTATCAAACAGATCAGTTACAAAAATTATTAAGTGTTTTGGGTGATAATGTAGATATGAATTTAAAAAGTGTAGGTGATAGATTTATATCACTTAATGTTAAGAATGGTAGTGTTTCTATTGATTATAATCTTTCAGATTTATCAGTAATACCAGATCCACCAGCACTCAAAAGATTACCTGAATTTGGAACTTCTGTTAAAATGGATAGTAATTTTATCAATTCATTTATCAAAGGTAAATCAGCTTTAAATGATGTAGATAGTTTTGCTGTAGTTAATTCAGGTGGTAATGTTAGTTTTGTTATTGGATATGCAAATACTAATACAAATAGGGTTAATATACCAGTTAATTGTGATAAAACTGATATAGATACACCAATATTTTTTAATGCTAATTTATTCAGAGAAATATTATTAGCTAATAAAGAATGTACATCAGCAGTTCTTGAAGTTTCTACTGAAGGTTTGGCGAAAGTAAATTTTAAAATTGATGAATATGATTCTACATATCATATTGTTGCTATGCAGGATGTTGACTAATGAGTGAACATTCTTTATGGGTAGAAAAATACAGACCAACTGATTTATCAACTTATATTGGTAACGAGCATCTTAAAAGTAAGGTGAAGGTATATCTTGAATCAGAAGATGTACCTCATCTTTTACTTTATGGAAAGGCTGGTACTGGTAAAACAACATTGGCAAAGATTATTACGAATAATATAGATTGTGATTATTTGTATATCAATGCTTCTGATGAAAACAAAGTTGATGATGTTAGAAACAAAGTAAAAACATTCGCTTCATCAGTAGGCTTTAGATCATTAAAGGTTATCATACTTGATGAGTGTGATTATCTTACACCAAATGCACAAGCTGCATTAAGAAACCTAATGGAAACATTTTCAAGGCATTGTAGATTTATATTGACTTGTAATTATGTAGAGAGAATCATAGATCCAATCCAATCAAGATGTCAATCATATAAAGTTGTACCTCCTTCAAAGAAAGAGGTGGCACAACAAATGGTTCATATATTAACTGAAGAGGGTTCTGATTATGAACTTGATGATGTAGCTCTTATAGTGAATGCAGGTTATCCTGATATTCGTAGAGTTATTAATTCAGCTCAAAGACAAGTTGTAGATAGTAAATTAAAGATTGATACAGGTTCTATAATTCAGAATAACTATAAGTTACAATTGTTAGAAATGTTATCTAATAATAGTAAATTAAATGATATAAGAAAGCTAATTGCAGATAATTCTATAAGTGATTATTCAGAATTATATAAGTTATTATATGATGAAGTGGAAACTTATAGTAATGGTAAAGTAGCAGAATGTATTTTGAATATAGCAGAAGCACAATATCAAGATGTAAATGTAGTTGATAAGGAAATCAACTTCATGTCACTAATAATAAGATTATTGAGGGTAATTAAATGAGATTAAAACCAGTAAACGATAAAATCGTTGTAAAACCGATGAAAGAAAAAGAAGAACAAGTAACTGAAAGTGGATTACTATTACCAGATACAGTACAAGATGGTACACTACTTGAAGGTGAAGTTGTAGCTGTTAGTGAAGGTATGTATTCATCTTCAGGAACACTTATTCCAGTCGTAGTTAATGTAGGTGATACTATTTTATATAGTAAACATTCAGCTAAACAAGAACATAAGATTGATGGTGAAGATTATGTTATAATGAGTATAAATGAAGTAATGTCGATAGTGAAGGAGAGTTAAATGAGAAGATTCAAGGTAGAACATAAAGATATGGAAAAACCAACAATGTATATAACATTATTTAATCCACCTTATGAAAATGAAGATGTTATATCTAAAACTAAATGGAAATTAAACGAGTGTATCATAACAGATGTTACACCAACATACGAGGGAGAAGAATAATGGGAAATATTAATGCAATTGGAGTAGATCCAAATGATGTTAAAGGAAATTTAAAACATGCAAAAACATTAAGTTGTGAAAAATGTGAAAATGAATCATTCAAACAAAGCATTTTACTAAAAAAGTTATCAGGTATATTGTCACCTGATGGTGAAGATAAAATTGTACCTATAATGGTTTTTGCTTGTGATGCTTGTGGACATGTAAATAAAGAATTCAAAGAAGCAGAAACTACAACTTTAGGATAATATATGCCTTTTTATACATTTAGATGTCCAAAATGTAAAGTAGAAAAAGAAGTATTACAAGGTATAAATGAAAAACCACCTACTTGCCAAGAATGTAGTACAGTATTACCAAGAAATTATATAGATATGGAAAGAGTATTTAAAGTAAATGCAAAACCTGCGTCCAAAGATGGTTCGTGGGGATTCGGAAAGAAAAAGGGATGACAATTATAGATTGGATTAACCAGTTATTGGTTAACAAAAAACATTGGAATGATTTCACAGTAGATGAACAAAAGAAATTCAGTCCATTTATAATTAATCGTTGGTTATCTATGGATAAAGATTTCATTGAAATTGTTAATGTATTTCAGAAATATGCTATTGGAACTCTTGAATCTCGTGAGGTTTATAAATGGTATTGTGATGTACTACCACAAGGAAAAAGATTTAACAGATATATTAAAGGTAAAAGTGATAAAAAGTATGATAAAGAATTGATTGATATAATTAGTAAATACTTTGAATGTAGTAAATTACAAACAAAAGAATATCTTCAATTGATATCACATAATGAATTAATAGAAATTTTAGAAAAATATGGTATAGAAAATAAAAAGATAAAGAGGTTATGTAAATGGAAATAATAAAAGATAAACCAACAAAAACAAAATATACGAAAGGAACTTTGTATAGTAAAGATCCAAGTGCTATTAAGTATATAGAAGAACATTATCCAGAAACTGCAAAAGAATTTCAGAGATTACAATTTGAACAATGGGATTTATTTTGCAAAAAACAAATGGATTATGGTCCATCTAATATATCAATGGGAACACAATTAGTTACAGAAGATGAGAAAAGATTAAGTTTAACTGCATTGATTGTTAGAATAAACGATAAAGTACAGAGATTGTTAAATCTTGTAGTTAAGAATAATAGAGAAGCACAGAATGAACCAGCCACAGATGCATTTAAAGATTTAGCTTGTTATGGAATCATAGCACAGATAGTTGAAAATGGCAAATGGGGCAAGTAAATCCCAAGAAAATAGTAATTAGAGAAATCTCTAAAAAAATAGCCAAACAAATGATTGTAAAACATCACTATAGTCATACTTGGACTATGTGTAGATATGCTCTTGGTATATTCTATGAAACAGATAACCAACATTCATTCTTTGATGAGAAAGAAGAAAAGTTGGCTGGAGTTGCAGTTTATGGTTATCCTGTTGGTAGAAGTGCAGCTACATCAATATCACCTGAATTAAATCCAGAAGAAGTTTTAGAGTTGACACGATTATTTATATTTGATGATTATGGGAAGAATACGGAAAGTATTGCTATATCAAAAACATTTAAATGGTTACAAGAAAATGCTAAAGATATAAAGGCACTTATATCATATTCAGATCCAGAACAAGGACATATGGGAATTATATATCAGGCAACTAATTGGATATATCAAGGCAATAAGATGAGAAAACTTGGTAACTATGGAGTTAAGTTGGAAGAGGATGGTGATTGGATGCATTCAAGAACTGTATTTGCAACATATGGTTCACATAATCTTGAACATCTAAAGAAGAAGATAGGACATACCTTCTGGCGTAAGAATGAAACAATGAAACATAGATATTTGTATTTATTGTGTAGTAAAAAAGAAAAGAAAAAAATTATGAAAACTCTTAAACATCCGCCATTAAAATATATAAAATTTGATGATGGATATAAGGGTGAAGAGATTGAAAAGATTATAGTAGAAGATAAAAGAGAGAAAAAAGAATTTTATGAATAAAGAACAATATAAAGAATTAATAGCCAACCTAATGAGAAAAGAATCTATAATGAAAGATAAAATACAAGAATCTATAAAAATACTTGGTATGTATGATAGAAATTGTAAGATAAGTATGGGAATGGCTATGAGTAATTGTAAAAAACTTTTAAAAGAGAGTTTAAATTTAGATGAATAGAATATCATATAGTCAAATATCAATGTATGGTGATTGCCCATTGAGGTGGAAATTAAATTATGTTGATAAGTTATCAATAAGAGAATCAAATATACATTTAATATTTGGAACAGCTATGCATGAAGTGTTACAAACATATCTTGAAATAATGTATAACGATAGTGCAAAGAATGCTGATTTATTAAATCTTGAAGAAATGTTAAGAGATAAACTCATAGAACAATTTAAGATAGCTGAAGAATCTGATGGGAAAGCACCTTGTACTAAAGAAGATTTAAATGAATTTTTTAAAGATGGTGTAGCTATAATAGATTTTGTAAGGAAAAAAAGAGGTGATTATTTTCAAAAAAGACAATATGAATTAATTGGTTGTGAAGTTCCAATTGAAGTAGATTTAAAAAATAATGTTAAAATAGTTGGTTATTTAGACATAGTATTAAAACATAAACCAACTGATATTATTACAATCTATGATATTAAAACATCTACAAGAGGTTGGAACAAGTGGATGAAAAAAGATGAGAACAAAACTCAACAGTTATTATTGTACAAACAATTCTATTCAAAACAATACAATCATCCAATAGATAAGATAGATGTAGAGTATTTTATTGTTAAGAGAAAACTATGGGAAGAAGCTATGTTTCCACAGAAAAGAGTTCAAAAGTTTTCACCAGCAAGTGGTAAACCAAGTATGAATAAAGTTAGTAATAGATTGAATATATTTTTAAATGAAGCATTTACTGACGAAGGTAAATATAAAAATGATATGGTTGCTACACCAAGTAAAAAGGCTTGTAGATTTTGTGAATTTAATCAGACAGAACATTGTAATGAAGGAGTTAGATAATGAAAGTAGGAATAGTAGGACAAGGATTTGTGGGAAAAGCATTAAAATTTGGATTTGAAAAATATTATAAAACAAATACATATGATTTAAATGGTAAATGCACTTGTAATTCATTAGATGATTTAGTAGAACAATCAAATATAATATTCATATGTGTTCCAACACCAATGAAAGAAGATGGTAGTTGTGATATAAGTATAGTTGAGGGTATAGTTAAAGATATAGATAATATAGTCGTACATAGAAATGTATCAGGTAGAATAGTAGTTATAAAATCTACAATACCACCAGGAACTACAGATAGATTAAATAGAACAAGTGTGGTAAATATACAAGTTGTATTTAATCCAGAATTTTTAACTGAAGCAAATTATATAGATGATTTTAAAAATCAAAATAGAATTATATTGGGTGGTTTAAGACCAGCAACTACAAAAGTAAAACAATTCTATAGTAAAATATTTCCAAAAACAACTATTGTTAAAACAGGTTCAACACATGCTGAAATGGTTAAATATGTAACAAATACATTCTTGGCAACGAAAGTATCATTTGCAAATGAGATGAAGATGATATGTGATAAACTTGATATTGATTATGATAAAGTTGTAGAGTATGCTACTTATGATGACAGATTGGGTAAATCACATTGGGATGTACCAGGACCTGATGGTAAATTAGGTTTTGGTGGTAGTTGTTTTCCAAAAGATTTAAATGCATTACTTGATTTATGTAGAGAAAAAGGAGTACCAGCTAAAACATTATTTGGCGCTTGGATGACTAATTTGAATGTAAGACCAGAGGAAGATTGGAAAGAATTAAAAGGGAGGGCAGTTGTAGAAGAATGAAACAAGATTTAATTATAGTAGCAACAAGTGGATATTTTGATCCTTTACATGTAGGACATCTTGAATGTTTGGAGATGGCCAAAGAATTGGGAGATAGATTAATAGTAATTGTTAATAGTGATTTACAAGCAAAATTAAAAAAAGGTAAATCTTTCATGAATGAAAACGATAGAATGAAAATAGTATCAGCTTTAAAATGTGTTGATCATGTTTTCTTATCTATTGACAAAGATAAATCACAGTGTGAATCTTTAAGACATATACAACCAGATATATTTGCTAAAGGTGGAGATAGAATGAGTGATGAGATACCTGAATCAAAAGTATGTAAAGAATTGGGTATTGATATTGTAGATGGGTTAGGAAAAAAAATTAGATCATCATCTGATTTAACAGGGATAAGGGAGATTGAATGAGTAAAATTAAAATTGGTATGATAGGTAGTAAAATGTTTGAAGATATTGTTAAGATTAAAGATTTTATGTATCTAATAAAACAAAAATATAAAGATAATCCAAATAATGTTACAATTATAACTGGTGGTTATAAATATGGTGCAGATAATCATATAAAAAAAATAGCTTTAGAATGGGGATTTGATTTTGAAAGTATACCAACATTTCATGATACACATAATATGTATGTACCTGAAGATTTGCCTCCAAGTAAGTTTGGTAGAAAATGGAATATGAAGCATTTCTACGCTAGAAATAAATTAATAGCTAATAGAAGTGATATGGTAGTTTTATTTGGTAGTGGAGAATCGATATCAGATAAGATTATTGAATATGCTAAGGAAAAAAATAAAAAATTTGTAATAATTAATTAGTTTTTTTTTTATTTTCATATATTTATATATATAAATATATAGTTATAAGATGGAGAATACTTATGAATAAAGAAACAACAAAACTAACATCAGTTAAAATATTTAAAAATTTATATAGTGATTTTAAATATTTAACTGTCAATGATACAATGTCATTTCAAAAATTAGTGAATAGAACAGTTTACTTATACTTGAATGATGATAAATTTAAACAGAAATTAAATGAAACTGCCGATTTAAAAATAAGTGGTAGTAATTATTAAAAATTAAAAAAAGAGGTTATATAATATGTCTGAAAAAAAATCACTCCTTAAATTAAATAAAACTAAAGTAAAAAAGAAGATAATTCTTTTGTCCGATGATATGAGAATGCATTCTGGAGTAGCTAATATGAGTAGAGAATTAGTTATGGGAACATTACATCAATATGATTGGGTACAGGTAGGTGGAGCTATAAAACATCCAGAAGATAAAAAGGTTGTTGATATGAATCAAGCAGCAGCTAATGAAACAGGTGTTAAAGATGCATATTTAAGAATATATGCAACATCAGGTTATGGAAATCCTGATATGTTAAGAGAAATAATTGAAATAGAAAAACCAGATGCTATCTTACATTTTACAGACCCAAGATTTTGGATTTGGTTATATCAAATGGAAAGAGAGTTGAGAGTAAATATACCAATTATGTATTTAAATATATGGGATGATTTACCAGATCCACAATATAATAGAGATTTTTATAGAAGTTGTGATTTACTTATGTCAATTTCAAAACAAACTTACGGTATCAATAAAAGATTATTGGAAGAATATGATTATAAAGATTGGCAAACTAAATATATTCCACATGGTATAAATTCTAATGTATTTAATCAGATAGAAAAGGGTGATACTTTATATAATAGATTTGAAGAAAAAAATGGATTAGACAAATACAAATTTAAAATCCTTTATCTTAATAGAAATATTAGAAGAAAACAACCTGGTGATGTAGCATTAGCATATAAACATTTTATGGATGGACTTACACCTGAACAGAGAAAAGAATGTGTATTAGTTTTTCATGCTGCTCCATCTGATGAGAATGGAACAGATATGAAAGAGTTATGTCAAAAACTTTTACCAGATTATCCTGTAATTTTTACATATGATATCAAACAAGATTTTAATTTAACATTTGTAAATTATTTATATAATTCAATTGATGTTTACATTAACTTGGCATCAAACGAAGGATTTGGATTAGGTTCTGCTGAAGCACTAACTGTAGGAAAACCAATCATAGTAAATACGACTGGTGGATTACAAGACCAATGTGGATTTAAAAAAGAAGATGGTACATATCTAACCGCAGATGATTATGTTGAGTTAGGTTCTAATCACAGAGGTAAATATAAAGAACATGGAGAATGGGCTAAACCTGTATTTCCAACTAATATAAGTTTACAAGGTTCACCAATGACACCATATATCTTTGATGATAGATGTTCATATGAAGATGCGGGTGATGCATTAAGATATTGGTATGATAAAGGACCAGAAGGTAGAAAAGAAGCTGGTAAAAAAGGTATGAAATTTGTTAAAGATAAAAATATTGGTATGGATTCAAAAAATATGTGCGATAGATATGTAGAAGCTATTGATACAACTTTTGAAAAATGGAAACCAAGAAAAAGATATGAAATGGAGGTTATATAATGATACAAACAATATTAATTACAGCACCTGTAAGTTCAAGAAGTGGATATGGAGATCATGCACGGGATTTAATTGAGAGTTTAATATATCAGGATGATAAATATGAATTATTTATTAATGATGTTCGTTGGGGAGATTGTCCTAGAAATGCATTGAGTGAAAATACTGAATTAAATAATCTAATAAAAGAAAGATCATTTCAGTTTGGTGGTATGAACTTAAAACTGAACAATAAGCCAAATGTATATATTGATATTAGAATACCAAATGAATTTGAACAACTTGGTGATTATAATATTGGTATAACTGCTGGTATTGAAACAAATGCTGTGTCACCAGCTTTTATAGAAGGTTGTAACAAAATGGATTTAGTTATAACAACATCAAATCATTCCAAATTTGGTTTTACTAATTCAACATATGATAAATTAGAAAAAGGACCAGATGGCCAACAAAGAAAAATTGGTGAGTTGAAAGCTAACTCTGAAAATATAGAAATCTTATTTGAAGGAGTTAATACGGATATTTATAAAAAAGTTGAAAATTCTGATACAGATATGAATACTATGTTAAATGATATTAAAGAAGATTTTGCATTTTTATTTGTAGGTCAGTGGAATAAAGGTAGTTTTGGTAAAGATAGAAAAGATATTTTTAGAACTATAAAGGTATTTTATGAAGCTTTTGCTAACAAAAAAGAACAGCCAGCACTTATATTAAAAACAAATGGAGCATCTTTATCAATATTAGATAAAGAGGAATGTTTGAAAAAAATAGATAGTGTTAAAAAAATGTTTCCATCAGATTGGAAATTACCAAAAGTTTATTTATTACATGGTGATTTAACAAAAAAAGAAATGAATGAATTATATAATCATCCAAAAGTAAAATGCATGGTTTCATTTACTCACGGTGAAGGATTTGGAAGACCTCTTTTAGAGTTTAGTATGGTTGGAAAACCTATAATTGCTTCAGGTTGGAGTGGGCAAATGGATTTTCTTGATCATAATTTATCTGTATTAATTCCTGGTGATATGAAACAAGTTCCTACATCTGCTGTTTGGGAAGATATAGTTATACCCGAATCACATTGGTTTCATATAAGTGAGAATCATGCTTATAGTTCTCTTATTGATGTTTATAAAAGTTATAACACTTATTTAGAAAAATCTGAAAAAATGATGGTTATAAATAGAGAAAAATTTAATCATAATGCTATGACAAATAAATTATTGGAGATATTGGAAAGAAAAATCCCAAAACAGGTAAAGGTTACATTACCTAAATTAAAAAAGAAAAAACAAAAAATAGAATTACCTAAATTAAACAATAAAATAGGAGCTACATTATAATGGAATCTTTAGGAATATCGAAAATATTAGCTTCATGTGTATTATGTGATGAAAGAGCATTACATGTATTGGGGGAGGGTGAATCTCAAACTCAACAATGTATCAGCTGTGGTTATGTTTCATCTGAAAGATATAAAGGTACAAAAGAAGAAAATGAAGAATACAAAAAACTTACAGAAGATATGAAATCATGGGCTGTAGAGAAAAATGACAGAATATGGATTCCAACAATTATGACTTTACCTGTAGGTATGTTATATCCCATGAATAAAGATGATAAAATGATTTGGGCTTTTGCACCAATGATTGACATTCCAGAAGAGGAACGAAAGAATTATCCTATAGAAGGTCAAGAAGATAAATATTATCGTAAACGATATGATATTATCGATTCTAAAACTTTTGAATGGTTTGCAGAAGGTTTGTCACATGTGAATGAGTTGATTAAAGAAAAATCAACAAATACATCAGGTGGATTACCTAAATTGAGAAAACAATAATATGCCAAGAAGAAAGGTAAGCCATCACAGAAGAATATTAGATAGGAAGATTATAAGAATGTCACAAGTAGATGTTGGAGATATAATACAATTTTCTTATCGTGGTAAAAATATTTATGATAAAACACCATTGGTTTTAGTTTTAGAAAAACAATCAAATAAAATTGATGGAATTAATTTAAATTATATGAAAGAATTTTTGGTACAATCACTGTTGACTGAAACTGATTGGAAAAATATGAAAAGATATTCTATGTATAAAAATTCATTCAGAACCTATAAAAAAGCTAATATAGGTATTATTAACGAAATAGAGTATAAGAGAGATGAAAATAAGTTATAGTATATTAACCCACAATGAAACAGATTCTTTATTAAATTTAATTCACTTTCTGATGGAACATAAAGACGAAGAAGATGAGATAGTAATTCTTGATGACTATTCAGATAATCCAAAAACAAAAGAAATATTAGATAGTGCAGTTTCAATCTATGAAATCAAGTTTGAACAAAGACATTTGTTAAAAGATTACGCTGGACAAAAAAATCACTTGACTCGTATGTGTAAAGGTTCGTATATTATTAACATAGATGCTGACGAACTACCAAATAAATGGTTAATGAAAAATATTAAAACAATATTAGAAGCAAATCCATCAATAGATTTATATTGGGTGCCAAGAGTAAATACTGTAGATGGATTAACACAAGAACATATTGATAAATGGCATTGGCAAGTAAACGAAAAAGGTTGGGTTAATTGGCCTGACTATCAAGGTAGAATTTGGAGAAATAGACCAAATATTTTATGGAAAAATCCAGTACATGAGATATTAGAGGGTTATAAAGAACATACATTTCTTCCAGCGGAAGAAGAGTTTTGTTTTTATCATCCGAAAGATATTGATAAACAAGAAAAACAAAATAAATTTTATGAGGGAATATAAATGAAAAAAACACATATAATAGCAGAAATTGGAATCAATCACAATGGTGATTTGAGTATAGCAAAGAAATTAATTGATATAGCATCATTATCAGGATGTGATTCGGTTAAATTTCAGAAACGTAATCCCGATATTTGTGTTCCTGAACATCAAAAATCAATAATGAGAGATACTCCCTGGGGAAGAATGACTTATCTCGATTATAAATATAAAGTTGAATTTGGAAAAAATGAATATGATGAAATTGATAGATATTGTTACTCACGAGATATTGAGTGGTCCGCTTCACCCTGGGATATGGATAGTTTAAAATTTTTAGACGAATATGACATACCTTATATAAAAATACCATCTGCAATGCTTACCAACGATGAATTATTGAGAGGTGCAAAACTTACTGGTAAGAAAGTCATCCTTTCAACAGGTATGAGTACTGAAGAAGAAATAGATCACGCAGTTTCTGTTCTAGAAGAACCTGTAGGAACAGATTTTTCGGGTGGTGAACTTAATAAAAACTATGCATTGTTACATTGTAATTCACAATATCCAGCACCACTTGAAGAATTAAATTTGAGTGCTGTACAAACTCTGAAGAATAAATATAATTGTGAGGTAGGTTATAGTGGTCATGAATTCAGATTAGGTACATCAGTAGCTTCAGTTTATTTTGGTGCAACAATTGTTGAACGTCATATAACTTTAGACCGTACAATGTGGGGAACTGATCATTTATCATCAGTAGAACCTCAAGGACTTATTAAGTTAGTGAAAGGTATAAGAGAATTAGAGATTTGTCATGGTGATGGTAAGTTAGGGTGTTCACCAGGAGAATTAGAAATAGCTAAAAAATTGAGAGGTTAAATGAAACTGAAATATTTAAATTATGAATATATAAATGATACATTAGTTGATAGAAATACTGGTTTAGCTGTAGATATAACAGAATGTTTTAATGGTATACCACAATGTAGAATAGAAAATAAAGATACATTTGAACATGTTGTGAATCATGACTTGAGAAAACTATTTCCACTTTATTCAGATTTTTTATTGGGCAATTCAGAAATAGTTTTCCAAAATAGAAATAGATTTTTAGACTATAAGAATAAAAAATTATTAATAGTAGGTGGAGGTCCAACAACAAATCAATGTGAGTGGGAAAATTTAGATGTTGATTATATATGGTCTTGTAATCATTTTTACGAACATCCAGTTTTAAAACGTACAAAAGTTGATTTAGCTTTTATTGGTCAAGAAGTTAATCTACATAATCCAGAATTCCAAAAATATGCTTTGGATAACGATACACTCTTAGCTTTTGAATTAGCTGGTAAATTTTATCAAAATGTACCTGGTACTAGAACAGATGTACCAAATGTACCAATAGAAAATCATATGTGTTGTTTTACAAGATATTATGGTTGGATTGGTGCAAATTGGAGACAAATGATATTAGCATTATTTTTAGGATTTAAAGAAATATATTTTATAGGTATGGATGGTTATACATTTGAAGAAGATGTTAGAAATAGTAAACATTCATTTGAACCTAATAAAATTCCACAAGGTGGACCAACTAAACCAGGAGCAAAGGAAGCTTTTAGAGTACATCTTATAGTATTTTGGAACTATGTATTAAATCAATTAAAACCTGATATTAAATTTTATAATTTAGGTGAATTTTCGAATCAAAATATGACATCACATATATCTAAAGTTCATTTCCCATTAACAGATGAAATTAAAAAGAAGATTGGAGTTTCTTATTAATGAAAAATATCAATGATATATTATTCGTAATTCAGGCTAGATTAAATTCTCAAAGAGTATCAAAAAAGATGACTAAAGATTTTAATGGTACTAATTTATTTTCAATAGCTATTGATAAAGTATTACAATCTAAAATAATACCAAAAAACAATTTTTATGTATCTGTATGTGAAAATGATCTTATGGATATAGCAAAGAGTAAAGATGTTAATATCTATGAAAGAAGTTATGAATCAGCAAACAATGATAATTCATTACAAAAAATATATGAATGGCATGATCAATTACCATTCAAATATGTTGTCAAGATAAATGGTTGTTCACCATTATTAAAACCAGAAACAATTGATGGTTTTGTTAAACAATTCATTGAACAAGAGGAAGATAATTTATTTGGTGTAATAGAAACAAAAGATTATTATTGGAATAAAGATGGTAAGTTAGTTACACCGTGGCCTGAAGATCAAACTATAATGAATACTAAAGCAGTTGAAGTTACATACAAAGCAGCACATACATTATATGCAAGTAGAATGGATTTAATTAAGCGAAATATGTTTATGGGAGATTTTCAAAAAGAAGGTGGTATAAAATTATATCCAATGGATGAATTGGAATGTTTTGATATAGATTATGAATGGCAATTTAAATTAGGAGAAAAGTTATGGATATAGTTAAAGAACAAAAAATAAAGAATATCGAAAAAATAATAAAAAGTGTTGAAGACCAACGAAATGGTAAAGAATTAAGAGCTAGGGATGTAATGATTGAGTTACTAGCCACTAGAGATTTTGAAACAGTATTAGATGTTGGTTGTGGTGGTATTGGTCATATGGATGTATTTGAAAAATGTGGAAAAAAAGTACATAAATGTGATATGAATCCTCGTTATAAGCCAACTTATGTAGGTAATTTCTTGGATATAGTAGATGATATTCCTGATGAAAAATATGATTGTATATGGTGTTCACATACATTGGAACATCAGTTAAATCCTGGTATATTTTTGTCACAAATAAAAAGAATTTTAAAGGAAGATGGTTATTTTGCATTAACTGTTCCACCAATGAAACATTTTATTGTTGGAGGACATGTTAATCATTGGACAACTGGTATGTTATTACATAATTTAGTTTCAGTTGGATTTGATTGTTCTAATGCTTTTATAAGAGCTCCAAAGCCTGAAAAATTTAAAGGATATCCAGATGGAGCAGGAAGTATAGAACCTTATGATGTAAGTATATTAATAAAGAAAAAAGATATTAAGTGGACTGAAGAATTGGTTAAAAAAATGCATACTGATTATTGTGAAAGTCATCCAGGTGAAGGTGGATTTGGTGATGTATCAGTACATGATGGTAACCTATATATGAGTGGTGCTGGGCTTAAAGTTATAAAGCCATTTTTTCCAGATGGTATAAAATGGGTTGATAAAGGTGGTAGAGATTTACAATTTGATGGTAGAATTGGGAGCAAGTAATTATGAGAAAAATTTTTATAGATGGTGGTGCAAATAAAGGTCAATCAACTGATAAATTTTTAAAGTACACACCAGATTCTAATAAATTTGAAGTTTATATGTTTGAACCTCAAATAAGTTGTAAGAAATATATAAAAGATGTTTTAAATAAATATAAAGATTATAATATAAATTATCTAACAGATGCCATTTGGAAAAATAATGATGAACTTGAAATAGGTGCCAATAGTATGTGTACTGAATCTGCTAGCGTTGTTTTTTATAAACAAGCTGTAACTTTACAAACCACAAAATCTATACACCTTTCGAAATGGATACGAGATAATTTTGATAAAGATGATTATATTATTTTAAAATTAGACATTGAAGGAGCTGAATATGAGGTTATTGAAGATTTATATCAAACAGATACATTGAGTTATATAAATGAATTTCACGGTGAAGTACATGGTACAAAAAAAGGTTATAATATTAATGATGATTTAAAAGTAATTGAACAATTAAAAAAATATAATTTATTTTTCTATAATTGGAATGGTAGTAATGATGACAAAGGTGTTACTGACAAAGGTGTAAGAGGTTCTACACTTACACTTGAAAAAATAGAAGGACAACATAAAAAATGGGAAACAAGAGGTAATGCTCAGGTGAAACCAAATTGGAAAGATTTAGAACAATATAAAAATGATTATGATGGATGGTATAATGAAAACATGGAATGAACCTGATATATTCGAATCAAATCAACCAAATTCATTACAGAGATTTAATGAATTATGGAGATTGAGGAGAGAACAATATGATTATGATGAAACTAAATTAATTGATGTCAAACCAATCGTTGATAAATTGAATGATACGGGAATTGTTGTACTCAAAGATGTAGTTGACAAAAAACTTTTACAGAAAGTTAGAGATGATGCAGAAGAAATATGGAATGAGGGTATAAAAGTAAAAGGAGCTTCAGGTAAGTTTAGTCAGTTAAATAAACCATCAGATGCATTTGAATTGGCTGTTGAAAATCCACTTTATAATTGTCCTAGTGTTGTTCCATTAGTTTTTAATGATATATCTATGATGGTGGCAACAGCTTTTTTTGAATGTTATCCTGCACTCGGTACAATGAATTTAAGAAAAAGTTTTGTAAATCCTAATACTCATGCGAGGGGAACTCAAGAGTTTCATGTTGATAGGAATTGTCCTCGTATAATGAAATGTTTTATGTATTTAAATGATGTAGATGAAGAAGGTGGTCCTTTTGTATATGTGGAAGGTAGTAGAAAAAATATGCCGAAAGGTAATGATGGTAGAGCTTTCTTTTATACAAATTCACATAGAATGCCTGATGAGTGGGTTGAAAGCAATTTTGAAAAGAGTAGTATAAGAAAAATGACTGCAAATATGGGTGATATGATTATCTCAAACCAAACAGGTGCTTATCATAAAGGATTAAAACCAACGAAAAATGAGAGAGCTATGTTAACTACAAATTGGGTAGTACATTCAGAAGAATTTAAACCAGGTTATTTTAAAATTAGAGAAGAAGATTATCAGAATTTACCAGATTATAAAAAACCATTAACAGATTTTTTGGTGAGATCGTAATGTTAACATTTAAAGAATACTATGATAAATGTAGAAAAATATATTCAATTAAGAATATAGATATTGATATTTTTGATGTTGTTGGACTCCATATATTTAATCCATCACAGAATAATGACAATTATATTAATATTCCACCAAATTATTTGGAATTGATTGATGATATATCCAGTAAAGTGTCTAATAAAATAGATAATAAATTAGATGTAACAGAAAATAAATTCCATACAGCTTTAAATAATTTTCATGATATTAAAACATTGAATACATTGGGTAATTATTTTGCAAGAGAGATGGAGAAAAAAGTTTATAAATCATTTTCTATTGTAGAACATCTTCATATTTATAGAAGCATACATACCGAAGCTGAAAAGGAATCTTCTTGGTTGTGGCATATCGATAATAGTGTAAATGAACAATTAAAAATAATGGTTTATTTAACTGATGTTGACGGAAAAAGTGGTCCATTCACAAGTTTAATTAAAAATAAATTGCCTTTAAAATTTAGAAGTTCAAAGGTTTCACCAGACAATTTAGGTACACCAAAATTCAAAAATAGTAGAATTCCAGATAATCTGATACGGATGTTTAAAGATAATGAGTATGAACAAGTAAATGTGAAGGGTAAAAAAGGAACTTATATTTTATTTGACCAGAATATAGTACACAAAGCTTCTACTCCAAAAAAAGATAAATATAGAGATGTTTTAATATTTAATTTCAGACCATTCCATAAAGATGTAGATGATAAAATGAAATTTGTAAAGTCATTTGATTACAATGGGGATGTCAAAACTTATTCAACAGAGATTAAATAATGGAAAGGATTTTTGCCATACCTTGTAAATATTCTGATGATAATCCATTTATATATAATTGTATAGATAGTATTCGAAAATATCATAATGATAAAATAGTAGTTGTGGACAGTGATTCTGATGATAAATCATATTTGGATGTGATAAAAGATAGATATTCTAATGTAGATGTATTAGATATAAAAAATAATAATTTTATGACTGGTACAATTTGGGAAACTTATAAGAAATACAAGGTTAATTACTATTATTTTTTACATGATTCTACAGAAATATTGGGTAGTTTGTTGGATTATGAAAAATATGATATTGTTCCAATATTAAAGAGTAGTGATTGGGAATGGCCTGAATGGAATGGAAAAAGAACTTCAAAATGGGCAAGAAATGAAATCAAGAAAACACCTTTTGAATTTAAAGAAGATGGTTTTGATGTAGTTATTGGACCTATGTTTATAATTAAAAATGAAATTTTATATAAATTACAAAAATTAAATTTTGATAAAATTCTACCAACAAATAAATCTGAAATGGAAATGATGGAGAGATTATGGGGATTAGCTTTTGATTCATTAGGTTTTAAATTTAGTGATAATGTTGTTTTAAGAAATAGATCTGGTGCTGTAAAACCTATAGGAACAAAAACACTTAAAAATTATAAAAACAACAAAGATATTGATGTTATAGTAAAATTAGGAAAAAAATACAAAAATGATCTTATAATAAAGTATTGGAGCGGAAGAAAATGATAAAAAACATAAAATTAATTATATTTGATTTGGATGGAGTATTAGTTGATGCTAGAGAATTACATTATGAAGCATTAAATAAGGCCTTAGCAGCAGTTGATAAAAAATATGTAATTTCGAGAGAAGAACACTTGTCAACTTATGATGGATTATCAACTCATTCTAAATTAAGAATGTTAGAAGATAACAAAGGTTTGCCTTGGAAATTAAATATAGAAATTTGGCAATTAAAACAAGATATGACATTAAAAATCATAGATGGTTATAAAGTTGATAAAAGAATGAAAAATATATTAAAAAAATTGAAATCAGAAGGATATAAAATAGCATGTGCTACTAATTCTATCAGGGAATCAGCTAGATTACAATTAATTAGAAGAGGTTTGATTGAATATATCGATTTTGTTTATACACAAGATGATGTTAAGAAAACAAAACCAAATTCAGAAATGTATTTGAAGTGTATGTTGAGAGCAGAAGTCAATCCAAGTGAAACAATTATAGTTGAAGACTCACATGTAGGGAGAAAGGGTGCATTAAGTAGTGGAGCTTATCTATGTGCAGTTGAAGATTCTGAAGATGTATCTTATGATAAAATAAAAAGAACTATAGATTTAGCCAATGAAAAAGAAGAAATAAAACCAAAATGGCAGGGAGGAAATATGAATGTATTAATACCAATGGCTGGTGCTGGTTCAAGATTTGAAAAAGCTGGTTATACATTTCCAAAACCACTTATAGAGGTTAATGGAAAACCAATGATACAAACGGTAGTTGAAAATTTAAATATAGATGCACGCCATATATTCATTGTTCAAAAAGAACACTATGAAAAATATAATTTGAAGTATCTATTGAATTTGATTACAAATAATAATTGTGATATTGTTCAAGTAGACGGCATTACAGAGGGAGCCGCGTGTACTACATTGTTAGCTAAACAATTTATAGATAATGATGAACCATTAGTTATGGCTAATTCAGATCAATTTGTAGAATGGGATTCAAATGAGTTTATGTATGCAATGACAGCAGATGATATTGATGGTGGTATACTTTCTTTTAAAGCTACACATCCAAAATGGTCATTTGCCAAGTTAAATTCTAAAGGATATGTGTCAGAAGTAGCAGAAAAGAAACCTATATCTGATATAGCGACTGTTGGTGTATATTATTGGAAGAAAGGTTCTGACTATGTTAAATATGCAGAACAGATGATTGATAAGGATATAAGAACAAATAATGAGTTCTATGTTTGTCCTGTATTTAATGAAGCTATTGGTGATGATAAGAAAGTAAAAGTATTTCCTATTCAAAAGATGTGGGGATTAGGAACACCAGAAGATTTAGATAGATATTTGGAAAATTATAATGAGTAGAACTGCTTGTTTTATACCAATAAAGAATAATAGTACTAGAGTATCTAAAAAGAATACTCGTTTGTTTGGTAACAAATCTTTATTTAGATATGTTGTAGATACTGTTATTAAATCTAATAAATTTGATGACATATTCGTTGATACAGATTCAGATGAAGTTAAGAATTATTGTAAAGATAATTCTATTAATATTATTAATAGAGATCCAGAGTTATCTAAAGATAGTGCGAATGGTAATGATTTATTAAAATCTTGGATTGAAACAAAACCTGATTATGATATTTATTTTCAAATTTTTGTGACATCACCTTTTTTAAAGGTGGAAACTATAAATGATTGTGTTGATTTAATGAAACAAAATTCAGAGTATGACTCTGTGTTTACAGGTGTAGAAGAATATACTTGGTATTGGTTTGATAATAAACCTATTAATTATGAACCTAAAGTTTTACCAAGAAGTCAAGATGCTAAACCTATGATAAAAGAAACTACAAGTTTATATGGTATTACAAAAGAAGCATTTTTAAAAGATAATTCGAGAATAGGTAGAAATCCAAAAATTTATCTTGTGAATCAGATAGAAGCTGTTGATATAGATACAGAGTTAGATTTCTTTTTAGCTGAACAAATTTATTATAAAAATAATTTAAGAGGATAGGTTAATGTTAAATATTGAAAATATAGATCAAAAGTATTATAAAGTAGTTAACAGTGAAGAATGGAAAGAGTTTCAAGATAAATTTAATAGTTGTGATAATATTTTTGTTCTTGGTCATGGTGGTAATTTAGCAGTAGCAGACCACGCAGCTGTTGATATTACAAGATTGAGTAATGGAACAAAAAATGCACAATGTCCTGGTAGTGCTACTGTAGTTACATCACTTATTAATGATACTAACTTTGATCAATGGATGGTTCAATGGTTAAGACAAGTTACATCTACAATGACAGAAGCTCAAAAGAAAAGATGTTTAATATTTGGAATATCATCTTCAGGTGGTTCAAGAGATTTGATTAAAGCTCTTCAATGGGGTTATGCTAATGGATTACAATTAGGATGTGTAACTGCTCAACCACTTGTTGAAAGAATACCAAGATTAACAGAAGTAGTTTTGGGTTGTGATTATTATCATACAGCCGAAGTGTTATCTTTATTGTTACAATATGAGTTAACACATGGAAGTGGTAAAGTTTGTCCTCCAATTGGTGGTAATAAACCAGAAGATATTGCTCATTACAATACTAATAGTGAGATTAGAGAACATAGTTTTCCTGATGAAATGAAAAATATTGGTGTTGACTTTGATGGTGTTATACATAATCACGATAAAGGTTATTATGACGGAACTTGTTATGGTGAACCTATTGAAGGTTCAAAAGAAGCTTTAGAAAAACTATCTAAAAAATATGATGTTGTTATATTCACAGCCAAGGCTAAACCAGATAGAGGATTAATTAATGGTAAAACTGGAACTCAATTAGTGTGGGAATGGTTAAAGAAATATGATATGGATAAGTTTGTAACAAAAGTTACAGCAGAAAAACCTAGAGCTGTTGCTTATATTGATGATAAAGGTGTAACCTTTGATAACTGGGATAATGTATTAGAGGAAATTTTATGAGAATAGCCATTTGTTTTTATGGATTAGCTGGAAAGAAAAATAACTTTCAAAATTCACATGATTGGATGCAAGATTCTGATGAATCTTTAGATTGTAATTTATCTTATAATCATTATAAAAATCATATTTTTGATAAAAATGATAATGTTGATATATTTTTACACACTTGGAGTATTGAACAAGAAGATAATTTGAGAAAATTATATAAACCAAAGGATTGTATTTTTGAAGAACAGAAACAATTCAGAGGTATAACTCATAGAAAAAGATGGGGAGCTTTTAGTAGATGGTATTCAACAAAAAAATCTATAGAATTGAAAACCAAATATGAATTAGAAAATAATTTTAAATATGATTATGTTATGTTGACTAGATTTGATATATCTTTTATGACAGATTTAATTTTTGGTAAATATGATAATAATTATTTTTATGCTAGTGGCCAAAGAAATAAAGGTCATGTTCATGTTAGTAGTAATGAATTTATTTCAGATTGGTGGTTTTTTTCAAATTCCAAAATTATGGATGAATTTTCTAAATTATATGATGAAATAGATTCAATTGGTAAACAAGGTGAATGGTGGGATCAACACAGAATGGCACGAGCTAAAGTTATTGAAATGGGTATAAACGAAAATGTAAGATATCTTTTTAACAGAGATGATGATAACAAATTGACTAGAGAATTGTTTAATAATCCACAATGTAAAAATCGTGGAAATTGGTGGCATTATAATAAAGAAAGAAAAGTATTTTATCCTGATATTAATTTACCGATGAGTGAGTTAAATCCTGGTAAGATAAAACATAAGAATTGGAGAGATTGATGCCATTTGATATGGAGATAGATGAGTATATTGAGGATTATGAATTTAATAAGAATAAAAAATGTTTTATTTTAGGAACTGGTCCAAGTTTAAGTAAAGTAGATTTGTCTTTACTAAATAATCATACTACAATAGGTGTAAATTTAATATTATGTTCAGATTTTATACCTGATTATATATGTGTATCTGATAGAGAAATGATTGTAGATAATTATGATAAGATAATAGATGATAAAATGAATGATGGTAAATATTTTATTGTAAAACCTAAAGATTTAAATATTTTAAATAAATTGGAAAAATTAAAAAATGTTCATCTACTTGATGGTTTTAAAGAACAAGGTGATATTAGAAAGCCTTACATTGATGAAAATTTAAAAAAGTTTTCTATGACTAAAAATGGAGTTATAAATGATTTAGCTATTTCAGTAGCCATACATTTAGGTTTTAAAGAAATATATTTAATTGGAGTAGATGGTGAACACGGATCTAAAACTCATTTTTATGATCATAATGAAGTTGTTGTTGATTCTATAGTTAGAGCTGATGCAGAACCTATAACATATGAATTACTATTACCAATGTTAAAAAATTTAGGTGTTAATTTATATAATTGTAGTCCTTCAAATAAACATAATGAATTGGAATATAAAAAATATGAGGAAGTTATTTAAATGATTTTAATATCTCATAGGGGAAATATTAATGGTAAAAATGAGGAGAGAGAAAATTCTCCTGATTATATTGATGAAGCCATAGATAAAGATTATGATGTTGAAGTAGATGTCTGGATGGAAGATGGATTTTTATATTTAGGACATGACGAACCACAATATAGAATTCTTCAACATTGGTTAGAAGAAAGAGTAGAAAGATTATGGATACATTGTAAGAATTTTGAGGCGATGAGGTGGTTTACATTAATAGGTGGATTTAATCATTTTTGGCATCAAGAAGATGATTTTACATTAACATCAAAAGGTATTATATGGACTTATCCAGGTAAGGAATTGACACCAAAATCAATATGTGTTAAACCTGAAAATACTGATATTGAAATTGGTGAATGTCTTGGAATTTGTAGTGATTATATAGAAAATTATAAATAGGAGAAATTATGAAGAAAGTATTATTTTTTACAACAACAGATGATAGAATGTCAAAGGGATGTGCCTTATTGATATATTCTTTAAAAAAACATATACCAAACTTTGATGATTATGATATGAAGGTGGTATATAATAATTTATCAGATGATAATAAAAAAATGATAAGTGATGTTCACAGTGAAGTAATATTTGAAAAACCATTTGATACTGAATTTTGTAAAAATATTCCAACATTATATGGAAATAATAATCAAGATACTTATTTATGTTTTGATTCATTTAGACAATTGGATTATGATAAAGTTGTTGTTTTAGATTCAGATATGTTATGTGTTGGTGATTTTTCTGAATTGTGGTTAAAGGAAAAATTTAATAAACCATTGATAGCTTGTCATAAGTCAGGACTTAACAGAAGAAATGGTCAAAATTCAGAAGATGGTCCTATTTTTCAAATGATGCATAATGGGAAATTTAATGCTGGATTTTTTGTAATAGGAAAAGAATATTTAAAAGATTATAAGGTTTATAATGATTTAGTTTCTATAACCAAAAAAAGATCTAATGGGAAGATATATAATGATCAAGATGCTATAGTTGAATATTGGGTTGGTGGTGATGGTACTAAAAAAGGTTGGTATGTCGTACCAGCTTTCTATAATTACAGAGAGTTTGGAGTGGGACCTGGTCCTAAAGAATTTGAACCTGGTGATAAACTTTTTAGAAAGGTTGTCGATGAAACAAAAATAATACATTATAGTGGTAAAAGAAAGCCTTGGGGTAATATAACTGATAGATCTAAAGATAATGGAAGATTTGATGTTTGTTCTATAGCAGATCCAATGTTGATGAACCATTCTTTGGCTATGCATACATGGCATAATTATTATAAAGAATGTTTTGGTGAGTGGTGTAAAACAGATTGGTATAAGATAAAGGAGAAAGTATAAATGAAAATTGTATGTGGACACACATTTGATGATAAAAATTTAAATTCAGATTCAATTGTAATTGATTTAGGTGCAAATAGAGGGTTTTTTTCACAAGAAATTATAGAAAATTATAATTCTAAAGTGATTGCATATGAACCTTCTAAACATTTATGTAATAATGAGTTAGAAACATTAAAGAATAAATATTCAGAAAAATTTACTTTTTATAATAAGGGTGTTTGGTCATCAGAAAAGATGATGACATTGAGTGATTTTGATGACAGAGGTGATGGATTTTCAGGTGTAGCTAATTCTATTTTACCACATAAAAATAATGTCAGACATGATGGTAGAAAATTAATACAAGAATATGAAGTAGAATGTGTTACATTAAATTCTATATTAGAAAATATAGAAAAAATTGATTTATTGAAAATTGATATAGAAGGCTCGGAATTGGAAGTTTTGAGTGCAACTGATGAAAACTTATTGAATAGATGTGAACAGATTTGTTTAGAGTTTCATTTATTTTGTAGTGGGGAATACGATTTTACTTACAATGATGAATCAGTTAAAAATATAATAAAAAAGTTAACTAATCTTGGTTTTAAAAATGAAAAAACAAATAATAAACATCCAGATTACAGATTTTATAAATAATTAAATTAGGAGAATTTTAATGAAAAAATCAAAAATATTGGTGACAGGCGGTGCTGGATTTATAGGACACCATTTTATAGAATACCTATTAAAGAATACAGAACATGATATAGTATCATTGGATAGATTAGATGTTTCTGGTAACTTGAATAGATTAGCTGAAATAGTTCAAGAAAATGATGAATATAAAAATAGATTAGATGTTGTTTATCATGATTTAAAATCTGCAGTAAACGATTATACAAGAAGTAGATTGGGTGATGTGGACTATATTATTCATTTAGCAGCAGGTTCTCATGTTGATAGAAGTGTTTTGTATCCAATGGAGTTTGTAATGGATAATGTTGTAGGAACTGGAAATTTGTTAGATTATGCCAGAAAACATTTACCAGAATTAAAATTGTTTTTATATTTTAGCACAGATGAAGTTTTTGGAGCAGCTCCAAAAGGAGTTACTTTTGATGAAAATTCAAGATATAACTCTGGAAATCCATATGCAGCTTCCAAAGCTGGTGCTGAGGAATTGTGTGTATCTTATGAGAACACATATAGGATTCCATTAATAATAACTCATACAATGAATGTTTATGGTGCTAGACAACATCCAGAAAAATATTTACCAATTGTTATTAAAAAAGTTTTAAATGGTGAGTTGTTGGAAATTCATTCTAACCCTGAACAAACTGAAGCTAGTAAAAGATGCTACCTACATAATGATGATGTATCTGAAGCAATACTATTTCTAATGGAAAATCATAAAGTTGGTGAAAAATATAACATTGTTTCTGATACTGAAAGTGATAATTTAGATTTGGCATTAATGGTTTCAAAAATAATTGGTAAACCATTGAATTATAAATTAGTAGATCCTAAAGTTACTAGACCAAGACACGATTTTAGATATTCTTTATCAGGTGAAAAAATGAAAAATATGGGTTGGAAACAAAAAATAAATTTGGAACAAGGGTTAAAACAAGTAATAGATTGGTTTTTAGAAAATGAAAGGTGGCATTAATGTTTAAAGATTATTGTATGAATTGTGATAATAAGAATAAATTAGCTTTTATTCACATACCAAGAACTGCTGGTAAATCTGTAAGACAGGCTTTTAACTTGGGTTGGCATGACAAAAAGTTTAATAGGATGGGTACTTATGCATGTGCACATAGAAGAGCTTCTTTAGTTTGGCCAGAAAATGTAATTGATGAATTTGATACATTTAGTGTTATTCGTGATCCTTGGTCCAGATTGGTATCTTTATTTCATTATTATGCCGGAAGGCCTGATATGAAAGGTCCTTATGACCAATTAAAAAAGTATAATGGTAATTTTTCTGATTTTGTATTTGATTTAAAGAATTTACAAATCTCTAAATCTAGAGTAGGTGCACCTAAAAGAACAGATGTGTTACCTGATAATTTTAATGCTTGTAGATATTTTATATGTGATGATAATAACAAAGTTTTAATTAAAAATTTAATTAATTTTAAGTATTTAAATGATGATTTAAAACGATTTGCTGAAAAAGTGAATATAAAAGTTTCATTTCCACTTGAGAAACATAGGAAAGATTTAAAACCTTATCCAAAATTAGGTTTAAAGCATAAGAATTATAAAGAATACTATAATGATAAACTTGTACAAGAAGTTTATGATTTTTATAAAGATGATGTTGAAATTTTTGGATTTACATTCGAGTGAAATTAATTACAAAAAATATAAAACAAAATATATTATCTTTAGAATCGATTGAAGAAAGATTAGAATTATTAAAAGATAAATATAATAAAGAAACTGCATATCTGATTAGTTGTGGTCCATCTTTGGCACAACATGATATAGAAATGTTAAATAGTAAATTAAGTGATAAACTGGTAATAAGTGTGAAACAGGCATATGATGTAGTGAGTGATATAACAGATTTTCATTTATTAAATACTTATAATTTAAAAGAATATGATTATACAACAGATAAAACTATTGTAGTTTGGAGTGTATCCAAATCTTATGCATATAATCAATTACAGAGAATACAAGAAAAACCATTGGATATTTATTTTCCAGTTATAAATCCTCCATATGTAACACCACAAGATACTATTGCCGGTTCGTTAAATTTTGATGACATGAAACTATTGGGTAGCAGATGTGAAGTGACTTGGGGACCTGGTATGTTTTATGAAATGATGATACCTCTATGCTTACATTTAGGTGTGAAAAATATAGTTACGATTGGATGGGATCTAAAAGTAACTGATGAACATAAACATTTTTATACAGATAAAATGGATTGTAAACCACAAATAGGTGAATTAGAACAGGCAGTAAATTCTACAAAAACTTTTTATGAATGGTGTAATCAGAATAATATTAACTTAAAAATAATATCTGATATTAATGAAGTTGATAGTAGATTTGAAAGAATTAAATTAGGAGAAATAAAATGAATAAATTGGGTTTATTAATATTTTCATATAGTGGTGATGTAGAAAGAGCCGCAAAATTATTTAAAACTATTGAAAATCATAATTCAGATAACATTCCAGTGTATCTTATGGTTGATAAACAAGATAAAGATTTGTTTATAAATAAAATAGGTTCCGAAAATTATGAATTGGTAATAAGTGAGGATTTAAATTTATCTTCAAGACAGAAAGTACCAAATGGGTGGATATATCAACAGATTTTAAAATCTCAATTTTGGGTGTCGGAATTGTGTGAAAATTACTTATCAATTGATTCAGATAGTAAGATTTTAAAAGATTTTTATTATGATGATTTTATGTTTGATGATAATACACCATTTACAGTTATGTCTGAACAAAAGGATTTCTTGGATATAGCATATAAATTAGGAAAAGTTAAACATCAACAGAATGATAAAGGGTGGTTTGTTAAATCAAGATATTATGATGCTATACGAAAGATTAGAGAATTTATACCAAATCAAACTCCCAAGTATTTTGATTATGGTCCATCACCTTATTTGTGGTCATCAAAAGTATGGAAAAGTTTTAATGATGAATATCTAATACCAAATAATTTAACATTCGAACAATTGACATTAAGTCTCGGTAGTTTAATGAGTGAAGCTGGTATTTATGGAGAATGGTTATTATATTCAAAGAAAATAGATATAATTCCAATTAATCCTATATTTAAATTTTATCATTGGAAAGAATTATATGATTGGGATGTAGAATCTAATATAAAGGAGGATGATATTAAGAAAAACTATATTGGTGTTGTTTACCAATCAAATTGGAGTTAATATGAAAGATTACTTGTTATTTCAAATGCATATAATGTGGTATGAATATAGAATGGTAAGAGAAGCTTTAGATTCCTTACAAAAAGCTATATCTAATAGTAATATTGATGTAAAAATAAATTTATGTTTAAACTATCAAACCTATCTGGAAGAACCCGTAGAGGGAACAGCAAAAGAAATGTTTGATGAGTTTATGGATCATAGTATTATTAAAAAATCTAATATAACTTACAAAGGTCCAGATGATGATTTTTATAATATAGGTGATTGGAGAAGAGAACAATATGATGTTAATGCTAAATATACAATTTGGGGTGAAACTGATACAATCTACCCACAGGATTTATTTTATATATTAGAGAATATTAATTTAGTTGAACCTCATATACTAACTTTAGCTTCAAGAAAAATGTGGGATAGTAGTTGGGATATTGTTGAGCATCCTGAAATAAGAAAATATCCACGTACAGGTCCACCAGAAAGGCCTGAAACAGCACCAGAACCATTAAATAGCCATAATTTTATTCATCAGAACCAACTTGATGATTTTAATGAAAAATCAGGTGATATAGAAATAATCAAATTACCACTATTAAAAATAGATGGTTCAACACTTATGTTATCCAAAGGATTACCTCATCCATTTATAGCACCAGAACAACATTTTGTTAGAGAAGATACATGTGCCAGTCATTTTTTTAAGATAAATAATATACCACAATATCTTATAGAAAATAGAATAAAGGGGCACAATTATTGGCATCCAGAAAAAAGAATGAATACTAAATGTGGTACTGATGGTCATGCCACGAGAAAGGGAGATTTATTTCAAAGTTATGCAAAAGAGAGTGAAAAGGCTATGATTGAGTTTTTGAACGAAGCTCAGAGAAAAACAAATCCGTTTCAAATGGCCATTAAAGGAGTTGAAAAGTGAAGAAAATATTAACAAAAGTATCATCAGATTTATAATTAAAGAGGACAGATAAATGAAAATAGCATTTTTTAGTGAATCAAACTTTGAGGGTAAGATTAAAAGAGATTTTAGTAATATGAGAACAGAGTATGCTTGGTATGTTGCACTCGACGCTGTACATCATCCAATATATAAATTAAATGATGTAAAAGAAGAATATGATTTAGGTATAGTTATAATACCAAAAAAGAATATAGAAATAATATCAAAACTTCCTATCATTGAAGAAATGAGAAGAGTTTGTAAAAAAATAGGATTTATGCAAGAAGGTCCACATTGGTATTTTCAAGATTATCCAATAGAACACCAGATATGGTATTATAATATATTATCTCAAATGGATTTTATATTAGCTCACAATAAATCAGATATAAAATATTATAAAGGTTTGTTGGGAAATAAACATGTTTATCAGAATAAATCTTTAATGATTCTAGATGAATTAAATCCACGATGTGCACCGAATAGGAGAGCTGGAGTTATTATAGGTGGTAATATGTGTAGATGGTATGGTGGATTTGATTCTTATATAATAGCACAAGAGTTTGGTACAGAAATATTTGCACCTTCTATGGGTAGAAAGATAGAACGAGAAGAAGAAATGGATATAACTCATTTACCATATATGTCATGGAAAAAATGGGTGAATAACTTAGCACATTATAAATATGCTGTACACCTTATGCCAACACATGCTGCTGGTACATTTTCATTGAATTGTGCTTGGTATGGAATACCTTGTATTGGTTATAAAGATTCAGATACTCAATCTGAATTACATCCACTTTTAACTGTTGATAATGGGGATTTAGATTCAGCTTCTAAATTAGCTAAAAAATTAAAGAATGATGAGGATTTTTATACACATTGTAGTGCACAAACAAAATTAATATATAAAAATAGCGGTTTTGTTGAAAATAAATATATTTATAATATGAACAAAATATTTAAAGAGGTTATGAATGAAACCAATTAGTTTTATACAGCCAAGTAGAAACAATCTAAAATACTTAAAATGGTCTTACAATTCTATCAGAAAGAATCTTGGATACATACACGAAATATGTATGGCTGATGATTTCTCAACTGATGGAACTTGGGAGTGGATGCAAGAGATTGCAAAGAAAGATTTAGGTGTTAAGATTCATAGAAACGAAGGTCCAACAAGATTAGGACATACAATTCTATATGATACATTAGTTAATGATTATGCCACTAATAAGATTGTTATGATTTATCATGCTGATATGTATGCTTTACCAGGACTTGATGAAGAGATAGATAAACACATCAAACCTGGTGTTGTAGTTAGTGCTACAAGAATAGAACCACCACTACATCCAGATGGACCTGAAAAGTTGTTACACGATTATGGTATTGAACCTGAAGAGTTTGATGAACAAAGGTTGTTAAGAGAATACGAAACATTCAAGAGAGATACAACAACAGAGGGTATCTTCGCTCCATGGGCTATATACAAATCAGACTTTCAAAAGATTGGTGGTCACGATGAATTATTTGCTCCACAATCAAAAGAGGATTCAGATATATTCAATAGATTCTTATTAGCTGGATATGAATTCGTTCAAACTTGGAGTGGTTTTGTATATCATATGACTTGTAGAGGTTCAAGATTTGCTGATGGTGCTAAGAGAAATCCAAGTGGTGAAGTGTTTATGAAGAACAGAGAAACTGATGAATGGTTAAAACAAAATCACAGAAGTACTCGTAACTTTATTCGTAAGTGGGGGCACTTTGTGAAACACGATGCTTTAATGAAACCGATTGTACCACCAAAATATGATATTGGGTTTGTTGTTAAAAATTGTAATTATCAATTGTTATATGAATTGGAACCGTGGTGTTCTACAATATATTCTGATACAGATATTGATGGGTATATTAAACAAGAACAACCAAATACTTTAATTGATTTAAGTGAAAAAGTATGTTCAATACATGCTGAAAAACAAAATGACATAGAGGTTAGATTTGATGCTACAGAATTTACACCACAACAATTTAATTATATAGCTCAACTACCAGAAATACTTGAGAACGATGAAGAACTTGAAGAAGGTGAGTTTGAGTTAGGAATATTTACAGTTAAAGTTAATAAAATAAAAACATATGAAGGAGATTTAATAAAAAATAGAAATTGGAGAATTAAATGCATAACATAGATTATGATGACTTTGATAGTAGAGAAGATAAAAGAAAACAAAGAAGATTAAAGAAAAAGAAAAGTATTAAAGAATTTAATAAGAAAAAACGAAGAGGTAGAGATGAGTCAATACACTTTAAAGTTAAAAAACAACGAAAACGATACAATAGATAGAATACATTCTAATAGTTTGGAAGAAGCTATATCCTTCTTTATGGGAAGAAAGCAAATGGATAAAGAAACATTTAATAAATTATATGAGGTAAAACAAGATGAAAAATAAATTCGGAGCATATATTCAACGATTAATGTCAACTGTTCTTGATAATGAACAAGAGCAGTTTGTAAAAGATTTGGCATTATCAGAATTGACAAGATTAAAAGTTGATATGGATAGTTTCATTATGAAAAATAATAATGAAAATGATGACAATGAATCAACAATAAAACAATTATTACAGGAGGAAACTAATGGCAAAAAACAATCCAGCAAGTGATAGATATAATCCACCAAGAATGGGTTCAAATGATTATGAAGAAACTAAATTTAGTGAAGTAACCGTAGGTGAGTTAGTATGGTTTAGCACTGAAAGATCAGATTCTAATCATTCATTTAGAAAAATAAATGAAGCACAAGTGTTAGATACTCACACAAGAGAAACAAAAACTCTAAATCCACATACAAAAATATATTATAGAATATAATGTCATATAAACCTATTAAAATACCTGGTAGAAGAACTGTATTGACAAAAAGGATGATAGAAAATTCACAGAAAAATACTAAATCTTCTATGGAAGCTGCTCGTTGGTTGGGTGTTAGTTATAATACTTATAAAAAATGGGCTAAGTATTATAATGTGTTTGAACAACATCTTAATCAAGAGGGTAAAGGTATAAAGAAAGGTTGGGCTAGTTATAAAGTTCCGCTAGAAGATATATTAAGTGGGAAAAGAAAACCACCTAAAAGGCATACTCATTCTGTTATTAAAAAGAGATTAATAGAAGAGGGTTATTTTCAAGAAGAATGTTCAAAATGTAGTTATAATGAAATAAATTTATCAACAGAAAAAGTTTGTTTGAATATAGATTTTGATGATGGAGATAGCACAAATTTTAATATTAATAATATAAAATTATTATGTCCTAATTGTTATTTATCTTTAAATGGTATGTTTCATAATTCTAAATACTTTTGTAAATAAATTTATATTTATAGGTGTAATGGAGAACACAATTTATGAATGATGGATTAAGAGGTAGATATTTAATAGTATTACCAAGTGATAGGATTCTTACAGGTCAGTATTTCGGTCGAACTGTGGGTGATAGTCCATGGAATGGGGTAGTAAACAGTGGTTTTAATGACCAGCTGGGTGATGTTTTCCCTGATAATCCAGAAAAATTAATGACAACTGGAGTTCTTTGGGGTCAAGCAGGAACTACCCAAAGTGCTATTGGTATAAAAGAAAAAGCATTTCCCGCTACCCACATGACAGATGAAGATTCTGAAGGTAATTATTATACAGATTATCCAGGTTTTATCGATTTTCATCACTCTCAATATTGGTTAGAACAACTTGGAGATACTAATTTTAATAAATTACACATACGCAGTATACCAACTTTTGTAGATTACTTAAAACATAGGGGTTATATTGTAGATGTCGCTGTAATGATGAGAAGGCGTGTATGGCACGATGTTGTTCCTGATTTAACTGTACATCCTCTTGTAACTGAAGATTGGGCTAAATTAGCTTATGAACATAATCCTTTATATTGGGAAACAAATTGGTATAATCAACCTTTTGGTGGTCATAGCTATGGAGGTAGTGGTCAAGGTGAAGGTAATGTAAAACCAGGTTGTTTACTTGCTCATATCAATTGGTATAAAGCTAGGTATAAAAATACTAACGCACCTTTAAAACATGTTCTACTTGTTGGTCACCATCAAGGAAACCACGGCAGTAGTGATCATTTCTATGTTCCTGGTATGTATACTGATCCTTTCGATTCAATTCCAGTTTGGAGCAGAGTTAGTTATACATATAATATGGAAAATGTGGCAAATTATCCATGGACTATAATGTCAGAGGATTATATGAACGATTCAGGGTTTTCAGAAACAAATTATGCTGAAAACGGATATGATGATGTTACTATGGTTTGTGACGCTGGTTGGCAATCAGGAGGAGAAATATTTGATAAGAATCAGTATAATTATGTTGTTAATAATATTACTAATAATTGTAAATCAGATGATGATAATCCTCAAGATTGTTTAGATAGTAATAATCAGATATATGGAAATTTAGATGGTAATAATAATTCGATGGAAGAGGTTCATTCAGTTGGTCATTTTATAAATCAACCTACATCATTTGCAACGAAGAGATATGAAATAGATGTAGAAAACTTTAGAAATCCTGTAGGATACTATACTTTTGCTCATTTAGAATTATTGAATTCAGATTGGTGTTCTTCTCCAGATGGGGGAGTACCTGCATACGGAGTATGTCATCATGGAGGGCAAGAATGTATGATATCAGAAGAAGATTCTATACATTATGGATGTCGTGGTGGTGGTTGTCAAGGTTTTAGTGAACAATGTTATCCAGGAAGAATAGATAGGCAAGATCCACTTAAAGAATATTTAGGTAATTCTCTACATGTAGGCGTGAATTACGCGGGACCAGGATAAATTATGTCAAAAAAAATAGTTAAAGATACAGTTCGTTTTATAGATTTATATTTAACACCTAAAGGGCTTAAAAATGATAAAGCATATACAATTTATCCAAATTTATTATCATCCATTTATGAAGGAGTTTCAGATTCAGATGTACCATTAAGTTCTGAACAAATAAATATATTAACATCAGATGCAGATAGAGGTATGCCTATAACACCTTTAAGAACTGCTTGGGAAATGGGTAATAAAATTTCTAATGAATTATATGGTGTTGGTTTAAGTGATAAGGGATATGGTAACTGGGATAGACATTGTAAACATTTCAACGTATTATCTGGATATTCTGGATATAAAGGAAACAGACAAGAAGTTCGTGGAATGGATGATACTCATTATTTCACAGATTCTGGTTCTGTAGTGGCATGTGATAATCAAGATACTTGGGATAATGGTTATGGCAAGATGGGATTTAATGGAAATTATAACGCGCCTCATATAAACGAATGTCAATGGGTGTGGAATCGTCTTGAAGAAACTGACGCTGCAGGTGAATCAAATCGTAAATGGTGGAGTGAAAATCCAATAAGCTGGGATAGCTCTGTGAGTAATTTTCAACAAGTATGTGTTGGTGATAATGGTGAAGAAATAATGGAAGGTACATTTTTTAGCCCTGAAGCGTTACCAGCACAACTTTTAACATATAGAGGATGGGCTGGTTGTACAGGATATACTGGTCATTCTATAGCAGAGATAGTACGAGATTGGGGAAACCCATGTAGAACATGGCATTATGAAGAGATGCCTAATTCAGCTGAAAGTATGTTGGAGTGGATAGAATCTGGAGGTTTTCCAGTTTTCATGTGTCATGGTAAATTTTTTATGGCTTTTAGTAATGTATGTGATACAGGTGATTATCTTTCAAAATCGGAAACTGGGCTCAATACAACTGGTTGCGATAGTAATGAGTGGGCTATGGGATTGGTGTTTAATAACATGGAATCAACTGAAGGTTTTGGTGGGTGGAATGGAACTATGGGTTCTGTTGCTTGGTTTGGACCATCAGACCTAGATACAGATACAAGATATAATAATATATATCAGAGTATTTTAGTAGATTCTATGTATAGTGATAACTATCGTGAGATGGGTGAAATAGTAGCAGCTTCTAAAAGAAAATTACATTGGGGTTTGGGAGAGTCTAGTTGTCCATGCACCAATGAAGAGTCTTGTATGGGTGATGCAATGTGTACAGAATTTTATCAAAATGTTTATATACATAATGGTGAAAGTAGTTTACCTGTTTGGACTGGTAGACCAGATAAATTAGATATAACTGTTGATGGGGCTTTAGCTTTTTATAGTAAAACAAAACTAGAAGCTGATAGTTCATTTCATCAAAATGGACCATGGGGTAGATGGAAACCGAGATCAGATTATTCGGAAACTTCTTTGAGTGATGAATTGGTGTGGTTAAATAATGATTTAAATGAATTTTGGGATATGGAACCATTATCTCATTGTTGTGATACTTGTGGTGATTCCACAAATAATCAAACATATATGGGCCCTGATTGGGAAATCTGGTGTCCAAGATGGAGTAGTTTAGAATTTCGTGTTTATGATTCTTTCGGTAATCCTGTAGAAGGGATAACAGCTTCATTAATTTATGAAAGTGAACCACCTGAACCTTATCACAGACAGTGGTTTCATAATCATAATGATCCAGAGATGGTAGTAGAAACACATATAGCAAATAGATTATCTAACTTATTAAGAGTTGAAAAATCTGACTCGACAGGATTAATTAATTTTGTAGATTGGAATCGGTCTGAAACATGGATTGAACCTATAAACTGTAGAAATTGTCAGACACAATTGATTGAGGCTGGTAGATATGTGAGAATATATTTTAATTCTGATGGTAGAAAAAATGCACGCGATAAATATGAACAATCTGTAGTAACTGTCAGAGTTCTGGCAGAATAAATGGAGGTATAAATGAAGAAGAGAGCCAAATTTAATTTAAAACATCCAAGTACTCCTAAAGAAATGAGTACAGAAGAAAACATATTAAAACAGAATAATTTTATGAAATCTGAACTCGGTGAGATTTATAGAGAGATGAATTTACAAGCAAATAAAATTATACAAAGTTATAAGAGAAGACCAGCTACTAGTGGAAGTAATGATACCATTATACAAGTACATGAAGAAAGTCCAATTTTAGATGAAAAAGATAAAAAAAATGACTAAAGAGTTAGATTTACATGGTGTAAAACACCAAGATGTAGAGAGGATTGTAGAAAACTTTGTGTTATTAAATAATCCACCACTAACTATTATAACAGGGAATTCTGATAGGATGAGGCAAATAGTAGTTAATACTTTAATGAATCATCAAATTAATTATGAAAATTGGGGTTATTCAAAATTTAAGGTATTGTAATGTTAATTAAAGAATTTATATCACAAACTAATAAAAATCAAATGATTGCCACACTACTGAAACATTATAAAGTTATCAATGTTAAAGTTAAACATATGTCAATGAAAAATCACGCTCACTATAATGTAGATACGGGTACATTAGAATTGTCTACAAGATATAAAACAATTAAAAAAAGACAAGTTAAAGAGTTTTTGATTACAATTATACACGAAATCAGACACGCGATGGATGCCAAGAAATATGGTTGGAAAAGATTTAAAGATGATTATGAATGGGAAATGAATTATCAAATACAGAATAATAAACATCAGTATAAAGATAATAAGTATGAGATAGAAGCAGAAGAATTCGGACAAAAGAATTGGAAGAAGTGGTATAAAATATTCAAAAAGGAAGGTTTATTTTAATGAACATAGCAATAATGATATGTGGTCACTGGCGAAATGGTAGTAAACACTATACCAATTTTTTAGAAAAAATACTTAAACCTAATAGAGAACATAATATAGATTTATTTGTAGTTACATCGGCTGTTAATTCTGAAAGATTTACACATTCTAGATCTGATAAAAATCCATATATAAAACCTGTTGGTGACATTAAACACGATGATAGATTTTCAAAAGAAAATGGAAGAATTTATAATATTTCAGAAAAAAAATTAATTGATGAAATAAGAAATATATATAATAATGATAACTTGGTTGATGTACATTTAACAAAAGAAAATGTAGAAGATAATAATATTAATGGTGAATCTTGGGAATATTTTCGTAGAGGTATTTTTTCAAAACCTTATGAAGGAGTTAAAAGAATTGATAAATATCAGAAAGAAAATAGTATTAAATATGATGTAATATTAAGAACTAGGCCTGATTTGATTTTACATAAAAATGTAATTATAGAAAAACCAATTGAAAATACTATATATACCATTGGTGGTTATAAGAAAAATCCAGATAGGCTAGAAAATGGTGTGTCATTATGTGATTTTTTTGCATATGGTGATTATGTCACTATGAAAAACTATGCTGATATACATACAATGATTGAACCATTACCTAGTAAAGTAAAACATCCTTTTAAAGAATCAGGTGAAAATCAACTAGATTGTTATTTAACAAAAATGGATATAGGACGTAAATTTGTTATAAATATTCGTAGAGAATGGCATATACCGAGATAAATTTATTGAAAAAAAACGTTGACTTATATATGTAAAAATATGTAAGATCGGTTATGAAAGGTAAAGATTTAACTAACATCCCTCCGGGAAATTGTGAATGTTCTGTGTGTTATATAGAACAACCAAATTCAGAATTTCTATTTTACAAAACGAGATTTACTCAAGATGGTTATAGATTAAGAGCAAATACAAATTGTAATAATTGTAGAAAAAGATTATCTAAAGAATTAAGAGAGTTACGAAAAAAACTTGTTAAATCACATCCACAACCAGAGTTTGGTGAACCTTGTGATTTATGTGGTAAACCTGTACATAGGAATTGGCAGTTAGACCATTGTCATGAAACAGGACAATTTAGAGGTTGGTTATGTAAGGGTTGTAATACAGGTTTGGGTGGGATAGGAGATAGTTTTGATTCTACCTTAAATGCATTAATATATTTATCTAAATTTAATAAATTTACCGTGAAACATTTAACGGATTTGATAAAGGAAAGAATAAATGAATAAATTTTATAGAAAACCAAAACCAGAAACTATGAAAAAGAATAGGGAAGCCTACAAAGAGGTTTTCAAAGAGGAAATATCTTGGATAAAAAATAATTTACAAGATCTTACTCAAAACAAACACAAATTTTTAATTGATATGTATACCATATTAATTACTGGCAGTAGGAAAGTAACACCAAAGATGGCTTCGACTATTAAGAGTAGTATTATAAAATGTAAAGGTGACCCACGATATAATGAAATCATTAGAAAGGTGGAAGAAGAAAGATTAAAACCTATATTGAGTAAGATTAATATGGTTATGGCTATGGCAGAGGCGAAGAATGATTTTGCAGTGGATTTTATAAAAAGTGTAGATTTGTATGTAAGAAAGAATTATAGAATAACCAAGAAACAAATGGCAGGACTTAATAAAGTATATAAAAGAGTATCAGAAAATTTATTTGAAGGAGATAAAGATGAGTAAAGTATCAGAAGAACAATACATAAAAGATTTAGAACATGATATAGATATGTTAGCTACTATGGTTTTAGATTTAAGAAAAGAAAATGAGAAATTAAAGAAATTAGTGAACTTAAAGTAATACTTTAACTCTTGTTACAAACTGTTACAATTTAATTGAAGAAAAACGTTGTAAGAAACGCCAAAAACCCTTAGATTATAGTATGATAAAAAAGGAAAATATTAAAAAAGGAGAAAATATGGTTTCAATGAATGGTTTAGATTATATAGAATTAGATAGTGTTGGTTCAACATTAACAAAAGATTTATTGGTGTTTCCACAATTATGTGATGAAGCACCTGAAACAGCAAGTGAAGCTGAAGAAATGATGGGTGTTCACATTTATGATTTGGATGGTGAATGGTTTAATAGTTTAAGTTCAGATGATTTAAAAGATTTCTTTGAATTTGTAGAACTTAATAGTGATGTGATAACTACAGTTTATAAGGCTTGGAAAGATGGTGTTTGGGGTGATTGGGAAACAGCTAATAATTGTTACTTAAATATGGAGGTTATATAATGAGTGACAAATGTAATAAATGTGAAAAACATACTCCAACAATAACTTATAAAGAAAAAGATTATTGCACTTGGTATTGTGCAAAGAAAGGATAAGATGATTAATGGAATAAAACCAGTAGTATCAAATACAACAAAAACTGAAAAGACAACTACAAAGAATGGTTTATCCTTTGATGAAGCTATGGATAATTTACTTGCCGAAATACAAGTGAATTATAATAAGTGGGGAGCTTCAAGTGGTATAGACAAAACACTTGACTTAAAACTTAAACCAGGTAGAAAGTTTGTTAAGGTTATAGAAGGTAATAGAGTTTGGGGATTCGTTGCTAAAGTAGATGGTGTACATAAAGGTGTACCAATGTTAAAAGGTGATATTTTAAAAGCCGCTGGTTGGAGTGCACCAGCAAAACATTCAAGAGGTAGTATCTTTGATTCAGAGATGCATAAGAGTTTCTCTTGGACAGGACCAAATTATTTATAAAAACAAAAGGAGAATAGTATGAATGACTTAAATTGTAAAAAATGTGATAAGGTAACAACAGGCCACGATGATGATGTGGTAGCAGTTACTTGTAGTATGTGTAGTATGATTGATGTGGTTGGATTACTGAAAGATATGGATACACATATAGTGGGGGAAGCATAATGGATTGTAGTATATGTAAAAATAAAATTTATACCGAACACGGACACAATGCCGAACCAATAAATAGTGGTAGATGTTGTGATATGTGTAATCAAAAAATTGTAATACCATTTAGAATGAAACAAATGTTTGAAAGTGAGTGTGGGTAATGGATAATATTATAACGGAAATAGCAAATGTAGGATTGACATTATTATTTGTAGTATTGGCCGTATTCATAATTAATTGGGTAGGAGAAAATTTATAATGAAACCAACTAAAAAAAGACCAGCAAAAAGAAAACCATTACATGGTTTTAAAAATGAGTTAATTGCTAAACTTATGAATTTAAAGTATCGTTTGAATGATGCATATAATTTATATGATATAGATACAAAAGATGATAAATCTTGGGTTATGTCTTTGATAGATGATGTTAGAAAAAATCATTTGACTAAACTATGTAAAGAAGATATGTTAAAATGTAATTCAATTTGGAGGAAACATGAAAGGAACTAGATTGAAAGATGTATTAGATGATAAACCATTTAATAAACATTTATGGGATAAAATATTTCAAAAACTAATGAAATTGAGTGAAGCAATACAAACACATTTTGGTGAAAAAATGAGTATTGACAATTTTGATTATAGATGGTGTGAAGATAGAGTTGAAAGATACAGAGATGAAGGAAGACTTTTAAATAAAGAAGAAATGCAACGAGCAAATAATTTATGGAATAAGTATAATGATAAAGCTTATAATCCAGATATTAAAATATAAACAATAACGGAGAACTAAAATGATTAAATTAAAATATGCAATTATAGGAACACTAATACCTGTTTTTATGATAGCTCATTACTCAAATAAGATAATTGATAATTTGTGGGATGAAATAAATGTTTTAAAACAAAATAGTTATAGTGAATGTTATGAAATACAATCGTTTGATGTGACGGTAACTACTTATAATCCAACAAAATATCAAACAGATTCCACACCAAATGAATTAGCTGATGGTACAAAGATAAAACCATGGTTGGCAACTAAATATAGATATGTCGCTTTATCACGAGATTTAATAGCTCGTTGGGGTGGTCCATTTGAATATGGTGATTATATTATAATAGAAGGAACTGATGGTTGGGATGGTGTATATCAGGTAAGAGACACAATGAACCCTAAATGGACAAATAGAGTGGATATACTTACAACAAATAGTAGTTTTAAATTTACAGATGTAAAAATGTATAGATATGTTACAAATAGTTAATAAAATATTATTATCACTTTTATTTTTATTTTTAACAAGTTGTGATGTTAGTGAAATTTTCGCACCTGAAATAACTTGTATAGATAACAATACTTGTGATTTAGAGTTAGAGTTATATACAAATTATGATTTGGATGATAATGGTTATTATTATTTTGAATTATCAAATAGTTTTGAAGGAAATACATATGGAACCGTAAATTTAATTTCTACTCCTATGGAGAGAATATATTGGGCATCCCCTGATTCATTTACGGTTGTACATATGGGAGTTCCAGTTGTAGAACCGATAATACAACATTCAACATATGCAGATGATGATGGTTATGGCCAACAATCATTTTGGATAGGTACAGATTTTGTTGGTGATACATTGACAATATATGGTTCAATAAGTTCTTTAATTCAAACTTGTGAATGGTACGATGGACCAGAAGATTGTGATTTTAATTATCAGAGTACAACAGAAAAAATAAATATAATAATTTATTAAAAAAACGTTGACTTATATGGCTATTTAGCCGTATATTGAAACAATAAAAATAAACGATAAACTTTAAGGATAATAAATGAGTTATACAACTACTACAAATGGAGCAATTACAAATTCAACATCAGGTAAAGAATGTTTGGATTTGTTTAATCGTATTGGTAATATGAGATACGATGATAGGCTTCGTGTTCTTGAAGATTTCAAAACAGCATATAAAGAAGATAAAGAACTTGCAACACAAGTATTATTTTGGGCGAGAGCAGCAAGAGAAGGTTCTGGTGAGCGAAAAACTTTCCACACTATATTACGGGAGATTGGAGAGACTTCACCAGATTTTATATCAGACAATGCAAAAGTCATTGCTGAGTTAGGATATTGGAAAGACCTTCATCCATATTTCCATATCCCAAAGGTTACATCTGTATTCGCCCAAGCAATTCGTGATAAGGATAGGTTAGCATGTAAATGGGCTCCAAGAAAGTGTGCGGAATTAAGAGATGAGCTCGGTTTCACTAACCGAGAATATAGAAAATGGTTGAAGAAATATTCTGAAACTGTTGAACAAACGATGTCTGAAAAAGAATGGGGTGAAATCAACTATTCATCAGTCCCCGGTTCTGCTATGAGAAGATATAGTAGAGCATTTACTAAACAAGACAGTAAACGATTTGATGAATGGAAAAATGATAAAACAACAAAGGCATCTGTTTCAGCTACCTATCCTCACGATATATTTAAGATTGATGATAAAGCATTAGTAGAAAAACAATGGAATAGTTTACCAAACTATTTAGAAGATAGTAATGAAATAATTTTACCAATGATTGACACAAGTGGTAGTATGTTTGGAGAACCATTAGCGATTGCAATATCATTGGGTATGTATCTGGCAGAGAGAAATGAATCAGAATTTAAAGATATGTTCCTGTCATTTAGTGAACAACCTGAATTGATTAAAATAACAGGCACTGATGTGATGGATAGAATGAGAAATATTGAAGGTGCAAAATGGGGTATGAATACAGATTTTGAGAAAGCATACATGCACATACTGAATATGGCTAAAAAACATAATGTGGTTAAGGACTCAATGCCAACAATGTTATTAGTATTAAGTGATATGCAATTTGATGATTCACAAACAGATGGAATGCCACACTTTAATCATATGAAAGAAGAATATGAAAAGGCTGGTTATGATTTCCCTAAATTAGTATTTTGGAATTTACAATCACATTATGGAACACCAGCACAATGTTCAGATGATTCAGTTGCTATGGTGAGTGGTTTCAATCCAAAGATAATGGAAGCAGTATTAAACGCAGAAGATTTTAATCCAATTAGTGTAATGATGGAAGCACTAAAACCCATAAGTGAGTTGTTGGATTGTAGTAAATTACCATCACAATTTAAATATAGAAGTGAGATATAATATGGATAAATGGAATGTAAGTACGATGCCACCAAGATGGATGAATGTAACAATAACAATATTAAAATGGTTCATGGTAACACTGCCATTTGTAATATGTAGTGTAAAGGTAATTGTTAATCCAGAAATGCCTACTAGTGAAAGTTGGTTGTGGGTATGTATTCATTGTATGGCATGTTGGAATCTAATTAGATGGACGGATAATAAATAATGACAATACAAGAGTTAATAATAAAGTTAGAAGAGTGTAGGAGTAATATGGAAGGTATTAAAGATGATATGGCTAAAGATACTCACGATACTCTTAATCAATTAATTTATGATATAGAAACTGATGGCCTTGAAGGCAATGAGTATTATTCAAGTGGAAGAAATAGAGGAATGTATTAAAATGACTAAACAAGAAATACTTGATAAATTAGAAGAGATAGCAGATAGTATGGATACCGATTTTTTAAATAGGCATGCTATTGAAGGAATTGTAAATGATATTAAAGATTTACAATGGAAGATAAATACTAATTTTACAATAGGAATTGATTAAAACGACATCGTTGTCGTTTAAAAAAAAACGATGTTTTTGAAAAAAAGTATATATTTATATATACAAAAGTAACCCAACAGCACTCTCAAAATCATAAGAGACAAGAGAGATGACAAAAGTAGGTTTAATCAACGGGGTTACCGAAAGGTTTGAAACAGATTAAACTGAAAGTCATCGAAGATTTTTAACATAGGAGAACTAAATGTTGTAATTTTTAACACGAGTTCAGAATAGAAATGTCATAGTTGGTCGTACAGCACATAAATCTAAATCAAACACAAAAAAGATAAAAGATTGACCACCGAAAGGATATGACGAAAACCAGGAGAATAACATTGGGAACGGGAAACTAGATAGAAAACTTACGATATTAATACTCCTGTGGATATTAGATAAAATAATAATGTTAATAATGTTATATTTAATGAAATAAAAAAAAGAGGTTATAATGAGTAGCATACCAAAAGTAGATAAATCAAAATATAATCATAACAAACCATTCGCTTGGATAGATAGCCAATGGGAAAAGTTTATGACAGAACAAAAAGAACTTAAATCTCATATTAAACAATTACAGGATGATTTAGTTACTTGCAATGAACATTTTCAAAAACAAAGAAAAAATATGGAAGATTTAGTATCAAGAGTTCCAAGTCACTATTTAACTAAAAAAATTGCAGTTGATACGGCATCAGTAGATTCATATGAAGAACAAACACATTATATTTATGAAAGGAATCCTGATACACAACAATTATACAGGAGAGAATTAGGAGATTATAATAATAAAATTCCAGTAGATGATGATAAAAATCCTTATGCAGAACAATTATCATTATTTCAACCAAATGATGTATATTAAAAACAAACATAATAGGAGAAATAAAACATGTTCGTAATGAAACATAGAAAATTTCCATTTTATTTAACTTGGGAAGCATCAGATGATGTATTTGAAGCATACAAAGAAACAATAATTATGGAGTTGAAGGATAACGGATTGAAAAATTTTGATATCGGTTGGACAAAAGGAAATGTTCACGCAGATTCAGAAGAAACTGTTGAGAATCCAAAGGTACCAGGAAATGTAACTTCAACAAGAAAAAAAGTTAAAACAAAGATGGAAAAAAAACCAGTAAATCCAATGGGGTTACCTAAAGAACCAGTAGTTGGTGAGAGTAAAACAAAAGAAGAACCCAGTCGCAAAGTTAAAGGTAAAGTTAAAGATGTGATTGAAAGAAAAAACCTTGAAAGTAAATCGAGTGTAGGTGAAAATCAACCAGAATCAGTTAATAAAAGTAGACCTAAATCACATATAAGTAGAACAAAGAAAAGAAAGTTATTTAATAATCAAAAATCTTAAAGTGGATGGGAAGATCTTCATGAGTTGCCCAGTCGCAAAGTTGTTTTGTTAATAGGAGAAAGTTGTATGAATGATTATCGTAATAGAGAATTAGAGTTAGGACAAAGAGTTAGAGTGGAAGAGGACATACCATCACCCGAAGGTATGTTATATAAAGATACAATAGTTAAGTTGGATGAGTTTGACGCGAAAGTTAATAAGATAAGAGTTACAGATTCTATGGGCAAAGTATGGTGGATAGAACCATCACAAGTAAGTTCAAGTTTCTTGTAAAGTGAAATTCAAATCAGGCGATAGGTGGAAAAATAGTAAAGATGAATTAAAGTATAAGACCTGGCGTAAGAATGTATTTGAGTTAAACAAAAGAAAAAAAGGTTTAAGTAAGTGGTATGTATGTATGAAATGTAAACTAAAAAGGAAAACAACACGCATACTCCACGCCCACCACATTAAGAGTTGGGAAAAATTTCCGAAATATAGATATGATAAAACAAATGGGATTGTAATGTGTAAGAGATGCCATTACAAGTTTCATAAGAAATACGGGTTTGATGCACTTGAAAAACCAGAGTTAATTAATGAGTATATAAAATGAAACAAAACTATATGAAAGCGTTGGAAGAATTGACGGTTGAGAAATTGAAAAAAATATCTCACGAATGGGTTAATGGTAGAAGGCGTATAGTTAAGGAAGGAATACCATTTATGATATCGGTTGACTTCATAGAAGAGAACTTATACTATACAAGATTAGTAATGCAAAACAACGATGATGAGTATTCGTATTCATCAGATGAGTTTACCAGTAGGGAATACAATGACGGTAACCTTACTTATGAAGATGTGTATAATGATATAAAAGAGAACGGATGGGATACTAATAACCCAGGTAAAATATTCATAGGTCCGATTGGAGAAATATACTATGGTCAAGGGAATCATAGATTAAATATGGTAATAAACAGTATGCCTGATATTAAAAAAATTCCAGTTAATATTATATATTCATTTAGAGAATCAGTATATATGTACAATTTACTTTTGGGTAAATATGATCCAAAAGGGGGTCCAAATGACTTGGGTATATATAAGGCGGGTTCAAAATTCCCTAAATGGTATAAAACAGAGAAAGAGAAAAACAATGAGTAATTTAAAAATAATGATATGGATTAACTATATAGTAGGATTTTGGAACTTATACCTGTATAGTGTAGGTGATAAATACTTTAACTTAATAATAGGGGCACTCAATATAGGTGTATGGGTGTTCTTTAGAAGGATAATAAAATGATAACTAAATTTTTATCTAAACCAATTAATGTAAATGCTCTGATACTCCTGATAACTTACCTTATATGTTATATAGCGTATGACACTAACACCACGCTCGGGGAGGCAATGATATTCTTTTTCTTGTTGACCTTTAATAATATCTTAATGTATGTTAGAGGGTTATCGAAAGCGATACGGGATGAAATGATACGGAAAGAATTAAATGAGAATCTTACAAAATTCTTTGACAAAGAAAATGATAGTAAGTGAATATTTAATATACACTACAATGGGTAGTAGTGGAGAGTAGTGGGTTGAAATGGAGAATTTGATATATTCTACAGTAGAAACTATGGATAATTATGTATATAATATCAACAATATTATAGTACGCATACGTAGCGTGTTTTTTAATTTTTCTTGAGAAAAACGTTGACTTGTATGTATATTTATTCGTATCTTCCAGTATGTTATTTGAGAATCACGCGTTAAACCTGTTACATTTTGTTACAATTTAACGCAAAATAAACGTTGACTTATATACTAAAAAGGTGTTATATTATACTATGATTGATGGAAAAGATAAAGACCCGAAGATACCAGAACCTACTGACGAGGAATTAAACGCGATAGAGAATGAGGATCTGGAATTTGAGGATATTTTTGATATAGAATTTGATGAATTTTAGAGGTTTTAAGGTGATGCGCCTAGTTATCCTCTCAAAATAAACAACTAACATGCGTGACTCTTTGATGATTTAAGTCACAAAAAACCGAAATCATCGCTTTTTAACATAATTTTACCTTCCGATTAGGATTTAGAGTCACTTATCACTCAATGAGTAGTATGGAGTCGGCGGGCCAAAGGTAAAAATTTTGCGGGGGAAGTATCAAGAGAGATACGATATACTTCCAGTATATAAGGTTGAGGGCAGTTCTCAAACCCCGCTCCAATTGAGAGAAACCGCCATACTTGAAAAGGCCCCCAATCACCTTTCCAGTCCCTCGCGGTTCTCTCCTCACTTATTATAAGATACTAATAATGTTAATTCCTTTCAATATTAGTATCGGGCGGTAGTTTTACTCCTTTCTCTACCGCCCTTTTTTTATACCTCAAGTAATGCTTTAACACCTGTTACAAACTGTTACAATTTTTTTTTAAATAAACGTTGTGAAAAACGCCAGGATTCCTTAGATTACTATGTAAGTAAAATGATTAATAAAGGAGACAATATGTCAAAACAAAAATTAACCCCCGATGTTGTAGTGAGGATTGAGAAATCAGGTAATCGTTATAACGCGTGGGATACTGACGGTGTCAAGAGGACATCGGAAATAACTTCAGGTTGTAGGAAGAACGCCTATAATGGTGGTTACCTATTAGGTAGGTTTCCTTCTACTGCCTCTAAATCAGGTTTCTCGTGGAGGAAAGTTTCGGATATGGTGAATCACGAAATAGCAACTCCAGTAACAGAAAATACTTCAGTCGAAGTTCCATCCGACCACGCTGAAGTTCTTAACTTTATACATACTTCTTATTCACTTAAACCTAAAGGCCTGATGATGTCAGAGCTCAAGTGGAAATACTTGGTTAGGTCTGGTGTAAGAGGTAAAAATATTATGATGACAGGCCCGGCAGGTTGTGGTAAAACTATGGCTGCTAAATCACTGGTTAATTCACTTGATAGGCCTGACTTCTATTTCAATTTGGGAGCAACTCAAGATCCTAGATCAACACTAATTGGTAATACACACTTTGATCCTTCTAAAGGAACTTTCTTCTCTAAAAGTTTGTTCGTGGAAGCGATTCAGACACCAAACGCAGTAGTACTATTGGATGAGTTATCGAGAGCTCACCCAGATGCGTGGAATATCTTAATGACAGTTCTTGATTATGGTCAAAGATATTTAAGGTTGGATGAATCAGATGGTAGTGATACTATTAAGGTCGCTGATGGTGTTACGTTTGTAGCTACCGCGAATATCGGTAATGAGTATACAAGTACACGAGTGATGGATAAGGCTCTAATGGATAGGTTTACTATAGTAGAGATGGATGTACTGAATGAGGATGATGAAAATTCCCTTCTTAATTATATGTTTCCTAATGTAGACTCTACAGTGATAGGTAATGTCGCTAAGATAGCTACTTTAACAAGAACAGAATCAGGTAGTGACACCGCGAGAATAACAAGTGGTATTAGTACGAGAACCACGGTTGAGTTATGTGGGTTACTATATGATGGGTTCTCTCTCGAAGAAGCTGCTGAGGTTAGTATCTATCCTCAATATGACAATACTGGTGGTGTGGACAGTGAGAGAACATTCGTGAAACAGATTGTACAAAAATTCTGTGATGACGGATCAAGTGACGACTTATTTAACGAAGAAGAGATGGCAGAGGCTGACGGAGACGCGGCCTAAAATAACTCTTGTTTATTAATCCGGGGGGTGGTATATTATACCGCCTCCCAACTTACGCTTGAAAGGGTTTTTCACTTTCAAGTTTTTTTTATATTAATTTGCCTAACCCGTATACGCCGCAAGGTTAATTTTTTCATATAAGCAAATTAATAGCTTGACTTGTATACTGTTTATTTTGTATATTAAAACTAAAATATAAGGGGAATAAATGAAACAAAAAGTATTACAATGGATACTTAACGCGTTTGGTACGCTATATATAATGATAGAACAGTTCGTGGAATATACTGATGATGATGTTATATTGGGTATGCCTATAGATGATGACCTACAGGTTATGAGTAGGAAGCAGTTGTGTAGATATATGGATGCTGTACTACCTGAAAGAGGTTTCTTTGATATACAGAGTACCAGTAAGATAAGGTTAGGTTGTCAGTTATTGAGAGAATATAAACGCTTGAAGAAAGATATACCTTATACCGATAATGATGGTAATGTTATGAATGTAGAAACAGGTGGACCAGAAGATTACGACTTTTAAGGAAATAGATTATGAGTGATAATATGTTATGGTGGGTTGTATTAACAATAGTTGTACTGTCAGGGATCTTTCTCATATCTGCGATATGTTATTTGTGGGAAGAAGTGAAGAAAAGTGAAGATAAAGAAATTCGTTGATACTGATAAGATAGTTATAGAGCGTTCCAAAAAAGAAGTTGTACATAATATAATAACGAAAAAACATTATGCCAATACTTGGACAGCTTCTTCTGATATATACGCTATTTACTACGAATCTGGTGAACATAAGTTCTTTGGTGGAAAAGAGTTAAAGCTAATAGGATGTGTTATATATGGAAACCCTGTTGGATTCAGGGTGGTTAAATCTATATCAGAAGAATTAACTGATGACGATGTATTAGAGTTGAAACGATTATGGATTGAGGATGGTTATGGTTCTAATATAGAATCCTATTGTATAGCACATACACTAAAGATGTTAAAGAAAGATTCACCACAAACTAAAGTAGTTATATCTTATGCTGATAGAAATGCAAATCATAAAGGTATCATCTATAGAGCAACCAACTGGTTATATCAGGGTTTCGATATAGGGAGAGGTGATGCCTTTATGTACAGATATCCAGGTACGAAAGAGTGGTTAACTGATAGAGCTATAGGTTCTAAACTTGGTACTAATAGTTTACACGGCGTATTAAAGAAGATACCTGATATGGAATATAAGGTTAAGTTTAGAAAACATAGATATTTATATTTCCTATGTAGTAAGAAAGAGAAGAAGAGGTTGATTAAAGAGTTAAAACATCCTTTAGTAGATTATCATTATCACGATGATGATGAGATGATACCAAAAGTAGAAAAGAAATATTGGGAGTTAAATGATGGTTAGAAGAAGAGAACAAATTAGAAATAAAGGTTGGTTTGAGGAATGGTTAAACCTTTCCTTTATGGAAAAGTTAATAAGTATAATGTGGTTTGGAATGACATATATGATATGGATGATGGCTGAAGGTTTAGATGTATGGTATAGAGTGATAGTATCAGTAAGTGTATTTATATTACTAACCTTATTATGTTATTTGTTTGGTATATTTATGAGTAGTGATCAAAGACATTGGAATTAAATGAAATATTGTGATACATCTAAACTAATTGTAAAAGAGGTTACAAAGTCCATTGCAAAGAAGATGGTTATTAAATACCATTACTCTCATCTATGGACAAAGTGTTCTGTTGCATTAGGTTTATTCCACGATACAGGTAAACAACATTCTTTCTTTAGTGGTAATCAAGAAGATATGATTGGTGTTATCGTATATGGTGATCCTATCGGGCGACATTCAGGTGGCTCTATATCAGAGTTATTAGATAGAACTGATGTATATGAGTTAACGAGGTTATATATACACGATGGTTATGGTAGTAATATTGAGAGTTGGTTTATTTCTCAATCGTTTAAGTGGTTGAAAGAGAATACAGATATTAAGGCTCTCATCTCATATGCAGATCCGAAGGAAGGTCATGCGGGGACTATATACCAAGCAACGAACTGGTTATACCAGGGTAATAGTATAAGACCTAATGATACATATAGTTTTAAGCTGAAGCCTGATGACGAATGGATACATGGAAGAACATTGGCAAATACATATAAAACAAATGATATAGAGAAGTTAAAGAAGAAGATAGGACATACCTTTTGGTATAGAGTAGAGCCGTTGAAACATCGGTATGTATATCTACTAAAGAATAAAAGAAAGTTGTTAAAGAATTTAAAACATCCAATTATATCATATCCAAAAGTAGAAGATGTTGATAATCTAAAAGTGTTTAAGGTAACGATATGAAAAAGAAAAAGAAAACATTTCAACAAATGTTAGATTATATTAATGATCAATCTCTTCGTATTAAAAGAGCTAGTAGAGATTACTTCATGGGTACTGATATAGGTACACGTAAACATAAGGATAAAAAGAAATACTCTCGTAAAATTAAACATAAAAAAAAGTGGGATTAACTATATGTCCAATTTTTTTCTTAAATTACTTGTGGAATAATTATGGTTTCTATTATGGAAATATATATCAATACCATCTATATCAATACCTGTAAAATATTTATGTTCATAATCAGAACCTAATATCCTAACATCAGGCATTAACTCATATAACATCTTATATAAACTATTTTCTGTATCATATCTTAATATACCATCTACATACTTGACAGCCTGTAATTGTATATATCTTTCTTCGTATGATTGAATTGGTTTATTTTTTTCAGGTCTATCTATTGTGGGGTCTGTTTGTAATCCTACTATTAATTTATCACATTGTTCTTTAGCATCCTTTAACATAAGTATATGTCCGGCATGTAACAAATCAAAACAACTACAAGTGAAACCTATTTTGATTTTGTACCACCTTTGTTCGGTGGAATGTATCTACCTATTCCTACTCGCTTACATATTTCATCAATACTATAAGTTTTTACTTTTTTTCTATTAACTCTTTCATGTTCTTCATAGTATAACTCGAATTTTTCTTCTTTGGTAAGTTCTGGATCATCTAGTAACATATCTCTTATCTCATCTAGAGAACAATGTTCTACAATATCTTCAAATCTCGGTTTCCATTCATCATCCTTTTCTTTTTTAGATTTCTTTTTGGGATTCTTTTTCATATATTCCTTTTCCCAAGATCTTAAAAAGTTATCAAAATTATCTACAAGCTTCTCAAATTCTTCATCAGACATTTCAGGTAAGTTCCAATCAAGAAATGTTTCTTCTATATAATCATCTCTTGATTTAGATTTTGGTTTTTTTCTGTCTTTTAGATAAGCGTCATAACCATTAAGTAATTCATTTATAGCCCAATTACAAAAGTTAACTTTGTGCATAGATTCAGTATCACTCTCTTTAGCGGCATCAAATTGTATCTCATCAAGAAAATCTATGAGATTTTTTACTAAATCTTCAGATAATATTTTAAATTTCTTTTTTTTCATTATTAATTTCCACGTTTCTTTATAATAAATATTGAATATAAAGAGTAAACGCAATATTTTTGTGATAAGTTTTTTATTTATATATTTATATTTGAGAAGAAATATTTAGGAGATATTCATATGGGTTGTCAAGGTAGTTGTGTTATGACCAATGGTGCATCAGTTGGTTGCTCAGGTGGTTCACCTGGTTCTTGTGGTTGTAACACCTCATCCAGTAATGTTTTAGCTAACAATTGTACATGGGTTGATTCTGGTGGAGGTGGTGGTGGTTGTGATATAGCAACATCATGTTGTTATAATACATGGGCTGGCGTAGAGTTGATATGTACTGAATTTAATTGCCAAACCAATGGATTTTTTGCATGTTATGATTGTTGTGTAGATTCAGGTAATTCTGGAGGTACTGATTATGCTCCTCCATGTGATTGTTATCAAGTAACTTTTGAAAATGAATGTAGTAACGCAGCTTCTTCTGGTAATTGCTGTGGTGATTGTAGAGATTGTGAACCAGGTGGAACATCAGGAACAGCAGAATGTTCGAGTGATTGTACTAACTGGTGTGCCAATCAAGGTACTACAGCAGGCAGTGAACAAACATGCCAGGAAAACAATGGTACTATTAGAGGTGGCCAAGTAGAATTATATTCAACTAAAACAGCTAGTAGTTGTCAGGGTGGTGATTGGCAAGATCCTTGTTGGGAAAGTAATTCTTGTAGTTGTACCTGTGGTAATATCACTTGTGACAATGTAGAGTATGTTGTTGGTCCTTTCATAGGTTGTACAGAAATGGATGCATGTAATTATGATCCTGACGCTTTATGTAATTATGAACCTAACAATTGTGATTATTCTTGTTATGGTTGTACTGATGATGGAGCTGTTAATTATTGTCCTACTTGTACAATAGATGATGGTTCGTGTGAATATCATGAAGCTGAATGTATAGATCCTGAAGCTTACAATTGTGATCCTTTATGTGAACCTTGTGGTGCAGGTGGAGTATATGATTGTGAAACAACTGGAGAATGTAATTATCCTGTAATTGGTTGTTCATTACCATGGGCAACAAACTATGAACCAGATGCGACTGAAACTTGTGATGGTTCTGGTCAACATTGGGATCAATGTGAAGAACCATATTTAAATTGTTGTTGTGAATTTGAAGATATTGAAGAAAAACCTATAGGCGGTTGTATGGACCCTGAAGCTGCTAATTATAATTCAGAAGCTAATTACGAAGATGGTTCTTGTATATATGATTACGAAGATTATTTATGTACGGGTGAATTTACCTGTGAAGCTTTATTTCAAAATACTGGAACATGTCCTCAACATTTAGGTTGTTCTCCAGCTGGTAACAGTATTCCAGGACAATATGTACCATTCGCTCTCAATGTCAATTGGTTTCAATTTGAAAATCCAGAAACGGGATATCCTGTAGTAGGACCAGGCCAATTTGGTGGACCAACAGGTATGGATATGGGTGCTGGTGGTACTTTTGCAGATCCTGGTACAGAAGCATTAACTTCTGCGTGGGTAACTGGTGGTTTACATAAACAAGATTGGATATTTCAGAGTGGGCATGAAGCTTGTGCTTTTGTTGGATTAGAATGTAAAGAAAGAAGATGGAATCATTTCTTTTCTAATTTAGGGGAATGGGTACATATGAATTCAGGTGATACTTATTCTTCATATTGGACACAATTAAGAAGTTTACAATTATACTGTTTTACAAATCCATCAATGTTTTGTACATATTGTCTTGATAGTGATGGTAATACAACCCAACCTACATATTATGATGTATGTCCTTCAGATCCTGCTAATAATCCTATGGGATGTTATATATGTACAGGTGATTATAATTTAATACAAGTAAGCGGGGGTTGTGAAGATGGTTACGCAACAAGTGAATGTGAAATAAACCCTGGTATTTCATATGGTTCATGTTTTTATAGTATAAATGAATCACCTCCATATTATGATGGAGGTTGGGATATGGACTGTCTTAATCAGCAGCTGGAAATGATTGGGCCAATTACTATTCAAAATATATTAGATGAACAGAGTATGTATGATATTTGTTTAACACCATGGGAACCAAGTAATTGTCCTCATTCATGGGAATGTCAAAATGATCCTAATTGTGAATATTTAGGTCCTAATCCTGATTCAAAGGCATGGAATTACGATCTCAACACTCTATACCTATGGTATTATGATTACCAAATTATGCCTTATAATAGTCAATGGGACCCAACAAATCCTCAATTGCCATATTATGCAGACAAACAAATAACAGAAGGAGATTTTTCTTTCATAGAATGGGATTGGATGCCATATGATTGGAATTTTTGTTGTAATCAAGGTGATTGTAGGTGGTGGAGTTATTATCAATATGCAGATGATCCAGCTAATGCAGATCATTGTCTGGATAATGATTGTGATAATGGAGTTCCATTTACTTGTGAAGCTGGTTGTCATAATCAACATAGGTTATGGTCACAGGGTACAGTAGGTCCTCCTTGTGACAGTACATATGGTATAGATACTGATGAAGATACTCAACTGGATCCAGGCATGCCTGTACCATGGGGTCATTGGACTTTAAATCCTGGTCCTTTAGCTATTTCTGGTACACCTTTACCAGGTGGATATGTATCATATGGTTGTGATTTTCCAGGTGCTGCTTGGGCAGCTGGTGATACTTCATATGATTTTATGGAAGCATTAGGATCAGCATATATATATTGTCCAGGTACTGTAACAGAATGTACAGGTACAGTTGATTGTATGGATTATTTATTAGATACTGGTTCTTGTTTAACAAGTTTAGATTATGGATGCGAAGCATTTACAGGTGAAGGATGTATGGATCAGTTAGCTTATAATTGGGATGAACTGGCTATTGAAGATGATGGTAGTTGTATTTATGCACCTGAAACTTGTGCTTTTGCGTGTTTGGTTTGGCATAATGGTACTGATTGGTTATGTAGACTTGAAGGGTATGATATGCCAAATTATCCATGGGATATACATTTAGATCTAAATATGCCAGGATGTCTTTGGACAGAGGAAGCTTTAGAAGTTGGAATGTTATTATATCTCGAAGCTTGTAATACAACTTGTGAATTTGTATATGATGAAGAAAATATCTGGTGGGATGTATTACAATCAGATTCTGATAATTTGTGCACATGTCCAGATGGTTTATCAGCTGAGATAATTGAAGCAGAAGTTATATCTGGTTGTATGAATGAATATGCATATAATTATAATTCAGAAGCTTCTATCGATGATGGTTCATGTCATTTCTCATTAAGTAATTTAGGTGCTAATGATTGTATACAAATAAATTATGATTTTATAGATAATAATATAGATCCATATTGGTTACAATTTCAATTGCCTGCAGAAGGTATAGAATTAACTGAAACTAATTTTAGATCTAATGGTTATAATTTAGATAGATTAACAAAATTATTTGGAACTCCTGTTAGGAGAGATAATATGGGTTCAAAGATGATGGCGATAGAAAAATTAAAAAAATCACCATTAGGAAAATCTTTAAATTTATACAATAAAAATAATAAAGCATCATATGGTACTACGAGTTATGATAATCAACATAGACATACATATAAAGATTTAAGTAATAATGGTAATGGTTGGACTGATTGGGCAATTCATCCAACTAAACCAGATATAAAGCATAGACATAAAGTAAGAAATTGGAGAGTTGATCAAGCACAAAGTGAATGTTGGCCTAATTGTACTGAAGGTGCACCATTACATAAACATAAATTGATAAATGAAGTTAGAGGAAATGATTCTGAACATGATTATGGAGAAACACAACATAGAACAGCTTGTAATTCGTTGGAGTTTGTAGAATCATCTATACGAATAACAGAACTTCATTATAGACCAAATCTTTTTTCACATGAATTTATAGAAATACATAATACAGCCGCAACGGAAGTAAGTTTAAGTGGATGGTCATTTGATAGGGGTGTGAAGTTTACTTTTCCTAATGGTGCTAATATACCAGCATATGGATATATTGTTATAGCTAGACCAGCGGTTCCTGCTTGTACTGTGGATGAACCGTGGGCATGTCCTGTTGTATGTTCAGAGAATCCTAGTGGACCAAATACATGTAGTTATCAGGTACCAGGTGGTGGTACACATCCATCTGAAGGATTACCTTGTACTCCTAGTCCTTCAGCAGAACAAGGTAATTGTCCTACAATTACAGGAACAGCTGTCCTTATGCCAGAATCGGATATTTTAATAAATCCTTCGAATTATGATTTAATTAGATATAATGGAACTAATACTGATGTAGCTACATTATATGAATGGGATTTAACTTATAGTTCTGGTAATCCAGTATATTTATCAGATTCAGGAGAAGATGTATTATTAATAAATGGGGCTGGTTTACCAGTTGATTGTGTTGATTATGTTGGTTGGACACCTAGTATATCAGTTCCAATGAATGCTTGGCCTTTAATAACAGCTGGTCCATTAGCTAAATATTCAATAGAAAAAATGCAATCACAATATAATGAAATAAATCCTGATATGTCATTAAATTGGTATGCTAATAAAATGTGGAATATACCTGGAGAAAATGCAGGTGAAATTTTATCTCATACAGCTGGTGGTCCAAATTCATATTATGATCCTATTAATAACCCTGATGAAATGATTATCGATTTAAATACAGCTGTTTTACCACACACAATACTTCATGATGATGGTTATTTTCAGATGGGATTTAATTCTACATCGTTTGTTGGAACAGTACAAACTGATGGTAAAATAAGAGGTAATTGGTCTGGTAATATACCAGGTCATGGTATAGCAAGTATTGTTGGAAATTTTGAAGTAACTAGTTGTGAGGGAGGAAATTTAAATTGGGATCCAGATGGACCTGAAGTTGATGATTGTGGTATAGAATGGGGTGAAAACGATTGTTCAGAATGTAATGTAGATTTTGGTTATAATTGTGATAATTGTGCTTGTGCAGGATGTACGAATCCTGAAGCATTAAATTATGGTATATGGACTAATGGTAATTGTATCGCAGATTGTGTAGGAAGTGGAGTATGTAATACTTTAATGAATATATGTGGTGGTGGAGCTCCTAGTGGTATAGAATGTAATTCTAATTCTGATTGTGAGTGGACAGGTTATCATTGTGATAACAACCCTCAATTTGGAAATACAAGTTGTTATCCTCCACAACATCAATTGGGACCTCCATATGCAGATGAATGGGGTGAATGTAGACCTGATGCAGAACCTGGTAGTGGATATGATTGTGTATATAATACAGGTGAAATACCTTTATTTGATGATGGATCATGTTCATTTGGTGAAACTTCTGGTACAGTAGAAGTAAGAATAGTAGAAGATGCATTTTTAGGAGGGGATAGTTATAGATGGAATATAGAAATGAGAGTAACTGATGGTGGAACTTTTAATTATAGTGGTAATAATAATTATATACGTGTTGGTGGTCAAGTAGGAAAACATATTCAAAATGCCAAAAATGCAACAGGACACAAATCATCAAATAAATTAAAATCTCCTGGAAATTATGCAGCTAGAAGTGGTGGGAAATTAATACAACGAGATGGTAGATTAATGCAAGTAAATCCTCCCACCAATAGAGATAACCAAACATATAGAACTGAAGTACATGTGGCTGGTATTCAGATGTCATTATGGGCAGATAAATGTATAACCTCTTCAGCAATGTCTTCTTTTAAAATATTAGACAATGGGGAGATTGTTGGTGCATATGGAACAAATAATGATTGGTTTATATTATCTAACCTTGTAAATGCAATGCCAGGAAGGCGTTATATGAATGTAGTTGCAGCTAGTCAAACTTTAACACCAATTATAATAGGTACTGATTGGGAAACTATAGCTCAATTAAATTGGAAAACGCAACCATTCTTTTCACTTGCAGAAGGTGCGAATTATTCTCTAGTTATAGGAGATGTAAATGGTAATATGATAGAAGATCACATATTAGAAGGTAGTTATATAGATAATCCAGATATGTGTTTTAGAGGAAATGTTATACCACCGGGACCAGATTATCCAAATATACCAACATAAGGTGATATGAAATGCCTGATTATAATATAGAAACTTTTGAATCCTTACATTGGTATCAACATCAATGGCAACAATCTTATATATGGAGTTATATACAACCACCTGATTATCTTCAAAATTGGGATAATGATTATAGTATATGGGTAACTCAACCACAATCCACATCAGAGGCAAATATAATTGAATCAATAAGTTATTGTGATCTTCCATATGGATCAGATTGTTCATCTTTAAATACTCAAGATTCTTGTTTAAAATGTGAATGTACTTGGACAATACAAGGTGAATGTACTGGAATTACAAATACTATTAATATGGATGAATATGGTATATTTTGGAATAATGGTTGTATTATTCCAACATGGAATCAATTTCAATGTCATAGTAATTCTAATCTACAAGATATAGCATTTCATCTTAGCAGACATAATCATAACAACAATGATCATTCTATTATGTTGGATGGTAACACATGGATAGTACAACAACTTGATAATCCAATCGAATTAACTCCTGAAACTGTATGGGAATTAGAATCATTTTTATTACATGAAGGTGAATTACAAGGTTTTGGTATAACTACATTTGATGAACATTTAATGGTTGATAAAACATTAAAGTATATACTATGGGGTAGACAAGGTATATACGAAGCTTCTTCTTATGAATGGATGTATCAAGGAATATTTCCATGGCATCAATGGGTTAATTTTAAATTACCATTGGGAGATGATTGGCTTAGAAAATATGGTGAAACAAATATTCAAATTGATGGGTTGATTTATTTTAATGATAATGATAATATTGAAGATAATGTTCCACAAGGATCAGTAGGTAAAATATTATTTGATAATATTAAAGATTATACAAATTATATCGTACCAGATCCAAATATTTTAACTATTGATTATATTATTGTAAATGAAGCTGTTAATGCAGATGCTTTAGAAATTAAATATACTTTAACTATTGATATAACTTCAGTTGATGATAATAATATTCCCATAAGATCAGATATAAGAATTTTGATGAGTAATGGTATAGATGATATTATAGGAATTAGAGAATTTGAAGAAGTGCTCTCAACAAAATTAATGGATGGAATAAATGAAGTTATTATAACAAAGGAATATAATGAATATCTAATTGATAATTTAGTGAAAGAAAAAATAAAACCTATGTTTATAGTTGAACAATCACCAAGTACTAGAGATACTATAATAAGAAAAGGTTGGAATTCTGTTGATGTAGATTTATCTCATATATATGAACATATTAATAGTAATAGAGATGATTTAAGAATAAATTGGGTTGGTGATGCTATGTTTACTAGAAGATTTGAATGTTTAGAATATGAATGTTTAGAAGAAACTTTTCCAAATCCTAATTATTGGGGAGGAGCTTGGGAATGTACAATAGATTATCCATGGACATGTCCAGTAGAATGTGGTTCCCCTGCAGAGTTAGGACAAGATCAACATCAAGATAATTTAGTGTGTAAATATAATACACCAAGTGGTATAGTTGAGGGGGATATATGTATATCAGCAGATGAATGTTATCAACATTTAGTTTGTTTGGAATGGAATGAAGATAATTGTTTAGTACCAGGATTATTAGCAGATCATCCACCAGAGTATTTGGGTCAAGAAGTATCTGAATATTTTCCTGAAGATGAGTTAAATATTGTCAATTTAGAAACTGTTGTTAGTAATATAGGGGAGGAATATAGACATCCTAGAAAATCTATGGTTGTAAAATCTCCACCAGAAACTTTATCTGCGTTAACATCTTTAAACTTTCAAGTTGTTAGTTTAGCTAATAATCATACAACAGATTATGGTGAAGTTGGTGTTTTAGATACTCACACACATTTAAACATGAACAATATAAGATATTCAGGTGATGGATTAAATATGTATGAAGCATATCAACCACTTTTTATAAATAGAAATCAAACTTTAATAAGTTTAATAGCTGTATGTGATAGACATGGACAATATAATGGTTCTTGGGGAATACCTACTTTAAGTGCTGGTTATTATAATAAAGCAGGATTTGCTAATGCCCATAACTATGATGTAGAAAAAACAATAAATTCTGTAATTAATATGTCAGATTTGGTTATAGTAGAATCTCATTGGGGAGATGAATACGTACACTTTACACCATATAATTATCGACATGGTGGAGAAGTGAGTGAAGATGATAGAAGTCTTAATACACATTATACTAATAAATATTTACAAATTATGGAAACTGAAAATATTATGTTAGATGAAGATGAAAATTACAATGTGTATAATAACATGGGTGGTGGGTATAGAACGCAATCAATTCATCATTCATATATAGATATGGGTGCACATATGGTTATAGCACACCATCCTCATGTATTAAATGGAATTGAATGGTATAATGGGGGATTGATAGCACACTCATTAGGAAATTTTATATTTGATCAAAATTTTCCAGAAACAATGTTTTCTATAATATTACACACAACTTTGGATGAAGATAATAATCTTAATGAAGTAAAAATAACACCAATTATTTTGGATAGATATAGACCTAAAAGAGCTTACGGGGAATTGGGTAGAAGGATATTAGAAAATTTAGCTAATAAAAGTAGGTTGATGAATTCATATATAGATATTTATCCTGATATTAGTATTGATAAAGTACATACGGGAGAACCATATGCAATAGTTAAACAAACAAATAATCCTTCAGATTACAAACTTATAAATTGTCAATTTGATGCTGATGATACATTCAGTTCTTTATCTTGGTTAAATGAAAATGATCATTTAAATAGTTGGTATGATAATAGTGATCAAACACCATGGTTTTTATCATATTCTTTAAGATTTCCTAATAATGGCAGTTTAAATAATATCTATGATATAGATTTGACAACAAACGAGAATCGTACTCAAGTTCAAAAATGGATGGTATATGAAAAATTAAGATTTAGATTGGGTAAATCTTTATTATGGTTTGGAAATATGGAAGATGAAGGTTCTACTATGTGGGATTCAAAACATCCAAATTATGATGATTTTCAATTTTCTAGTGATTCTTATGTAAATGATATATTATCAAATGATGGGTATGGTACATGGAGTATACAACAATTTAGAACTTCAGAAAATGAAGAAGCTTTATTAACTTCTACAAAAGGAAGATATGTTGGTAGATTAATAGCAGAAGATACCTATAATAACCAATCTTTTGGTAATACAAGTAGTCCATTTTTTACATTAAGAGGTAATTATTTATCATATTTTTCTGGTGGAATACAGGCACAAATAAAATGTTATGCAGCTAGATCTGGATCTTCGTTGTTTACTTATACAGTTTTTGATGAACCATTTGTACCACATGATTCAACTGGTTCGGAATGGATATATTTCGAAAAGAATTTTGCATTAGATGCACAATGTAATTTTATAAGTGTTAATTTAAAAAGTTGGCCTATGATAATGCCTGATGGTAGTATACAATATTCATATGTTTACTGGGATAATATAGATGTAATACAGTGGGAAGAAGAATGGTATTCTCTTGATAATTTCTCTGGTGTAGAAGCTTGGAATACACCAAATGATTATCACTATATGCAATTTGGTATGAATAATTTAAATACAGATATGTTTGAAGGTGGAGTTCCACAATTTAGGATAGATAAACTTAAATTTAGAGAAAAAATGTACCACGACCCAGATATAGATCATAGAGAATGGATAGAAAGCACACAGAACTGTAATGTTATAGATATGCCTAATTATATACAAAATCAACCTGTAGAACCGGGTTAAAATAGAGAGAAACTTGATATGGAAATTAATTTAAATTGGAATTGGGATGATGAATCTGATTATATAATCAGAGCTAGTGGTAATTTAATAACAGCTGAAAATGATATTGGAATATTTGAAACTGGTAATATAAATATAGATGAATATAACAATACAATATTAAGTAATAGTACTATTAAAGTAAAAACATTAGTTTATAAAAGAAGTAAATTAAATAAATCAATTAATCATCCAAAAAATATTTTAAATAAAATATTAAAATCAATACGAAAAAATTTTAAAAAAACATTAACACATGAATCTCTGATTGATTTTTTTATTGACAATAATAATATTTGGAGTTATATACCAGAAAAAAATTCTATTGATTTATATGAAATAAATGAATTCAATATAAAATATAAAGATTTAATAAATTTTTCTATGAAGAATATTTCAGGTAAAAATATAAATGTTATTTTACCTGATACAATGGATAATAATAAATATGGTTTACTTGATATGCAATTTGATTCAGGTACCAAATTTTATGGAAAAATAATTAAACAATATAGAAAAGGAGTTAATCGTTCTATTAAAATTAATTTAGATTCTAGTGGATATTTTACAAATCATGTTGGTGAGTCTGGAAAATATTTTATAAATTTAAAATCAGGTAGATTACATGATTCTGAAGATCATAAAGGTTATTGGTATATAGGTTCTGAAAGTTTTAATATTTTTTATGAAAATAATAAAGATAATAAATTGTGGAAATGGTTTAAGGGAAGATTAAATTCCAATGGAACTCTTGCTGAAGGTATTGTACAAGAATACGATATTGTCAGTAATAATATTACTAGAGTAGGAACATTTCATACAGATAAATATGATAATGGAATGATGTGTGCTGATAAAAAATGTGTGGAAACTATACATACAAATCAATCAGATATAAAAAATTGGGGATTTTTATTGGAATATCCATCAGGTAAAACTATTCGTGTAGATTTAAAAAAATCTATTGATAAGTTTATATTGATGTCTGGTGATGGAGTAATAAATGAAATGGAAGATTTACATTGTCATGATTTTTTAGAAAAATCATGTCCAACTCATAATGGATGTGTGGTAAAATATAATGAATGTAAAGGATTTCCGTATACACCTATTAGAGAATCTATGAAATGTAGTGGAATAAAAATGGAGGAAATTAATATACCATATATATTTGGAAGAGAATTTGAAAATATAGTGGCATTGAAATTACCACAGGTTTTTAATTTAAAAGGTTTTAATTATAATGAAGATATATCAATAGGTGTATCAAGAAAACAAAAAAAAATAAAAAAAACGTTGACATAAATACCAGGATGTTGTAACGTATAGTATGAAAAAAACAGTTATATTCGATTTAGATGGAACTCTCGCTCTCATTGATAAACGAAGAGCAATTTCAACAAAAGATAATGGTAAAATGGATTGGGATAAATTCTTTGATCCACAGAATATCAAATTAGATGTTCCAAATACACCAGTTATTAAAATGGCTCAAATGTTAGATAGTCAAGGATTTAATATTGTTATATTTAGTGGTCGTTCAAAATCTACATACAGAACAACACGACAATGGTTAATTCAAAATGATGTTCCATTTGATACATTACAGATGAGACCAAACGATAGAGATTCTGGTGGTCAATTTCATTTTATGAAAGATTCAGATTTAAAACAATTATGGTTAGATACTCTTGTAGATAAAGATGATGTATTTGCAGTATTTGACGACAGAAACCAAGTTGTTGATATGTGGCGTTCAAATGGACTTACTACATTTCAGGTTGCAGATGGAGATTTTTAAGTGAAACTATTGAATGGAGATTGTTTAGAATTATTAAATGATGTGGATGAAAAATCTGTTGATATGATTCTTTGTGATTTACCGTATGGACAAACATACAACAAATGGGATAGTGTAATACCATTAGACAAATTATGGAAACAATACAAAAGAGTTATTAAAGATAATGGTTGTATTGCTTTATTTGGACAAGGTATGTTTACAGCGGATTTAATGTATTCAAATAAAAAATGGTGGAAATATAATTTGATATGGGATAAGGTTTTGACTAATGGATTCTTAAATGCAAATAGGATGCCTTTAAGGAGTCACGAAGACATAGCTATTTTTTATAATAAACCACCAACATATAATCCACAAAAAGTTTTAGGTAAAAAGAATCACACAAAGGGTAAAGTTAAACAAAATAAAAATAACAATTATGGAAAACATAACTTTGTTGATAATAGTGATGAGTTGGGAAATATGAAACATCCCAAATCTATTTTAACATTTACAAGACCACACTCATCTGTTATGAAACATCCAACTGAAAAACCAGTAGAGGTATGTGAGTGGTTAATAAAATCTTATACGAATGAAGGTGATGTAGTTTTAGATAATTGTATGGGTAGTGGAACTACTGGTGTGGCTTGTGAAAATACTAATAGAAAATTTATTGGTATGGAATTAAATAAAGAATATTTTGAACAAGCAGTAAATAGAATAAATCAAAGGAGATTTTTTTAATATGAACGATACTGATGTTAAAAATGAATTAAAAGATAGAGGTTATATCATAGGAGAAGATTGGATAGATATAGCACTTAATATAGGATATAGATGGAACGAAGATAAGAAAATTTGGTTTCATAGGGATGATGGAGATTTTTAAGTGAAGATATACAACGGACAAGGCTTAGGTTGGGTAAACAATCCCATTGGGTGGCGAGTGGTTGACCAATATCTTCACTTAAAGTATTACTTTAAGAGTTGTTACAAACTGTTACAATTTAAATTAAAATAAACGTTGTATAGAACGCCAAAAACCCTTAGATTATAGTATGATTGAAAGAGAAAAAAAGGATAAATATATGAGTTTTAATTCAAATGATTTTAAAGGTTTTACTTTCAGGAGTGGTCCTGTTAAAAAGGAAAAAAAGTCATTTTCAACATTTTGGGATAATCAATCTGATGATGTTGATGTTGATAATTTTTTAGGTTTAGATACCGAAAATAAAGGAAAAGATTTGGTTGCTTTAGCTGGTTATAAAAGAGCTATAAGTAACTTTGTTAATATTGTTACTGGTGATAATATACCAGTTATTTTCAATTCAAAAGATGAAAGTTATACTGATGGTAAAAAAGTTGTTATTGGTTCTAATATCGATGACAAGAAATTTGATGTTGCTGTTGGTTTGGCTCTTCACGAAGGTTCTCACATTAAACTTTCTGATTTTGATTTACTTAAACATTTAGAAATAGAAATACCAGCTGAACTTTATGTTTTGGCTGAAAAAGTTGGTGTTCAAAGACATCAAGTTATTTCAACTATTAAATCAATTCTTAACTATGTTGAAGATAGAAGAATTGATAGTTTCATTTTCAGAACTTCTCCTGGTTATAAAGGTTATTATCACTCTATGTATGACAAATATTTCTACTCAAAGAATGTAGATAAAGGTTTATTAAGTTCAGAATTTAGAACTGAATGTATTGAGAGTTATATGTTTAGAATTATTAACTTACATAATAAGAATAGACAATTAGGTTCTCTTAAAGGTTTAAAAGAAATTTATAATGTAATTGATTTACCTCATATTATGAGAGGTGGTTTTAATGATACAAGAGAATGTTTCAATATCGCTTGTGAAGTTATGAACATTATTCTTCTTTCTATCGACCCTATTGTTAATGATGACAATGGTGATGAATCTCAAAGTAGTGATTCTGATTCACAGGATAGTGATTCTATGGAAGGAAATGGTTCAGGTGGTAGTAACACTATCTCTGATGAAGAACTTCAGGAAATGATTGATAATGGATTAGAAACTCCAGAAGAAAATTTAAGTAATGATGATGGTTCTCAAAGTGTTAAACTTTCAGATAGACAGAAAAAAATGTTAGAAAACGCTTTCAAAAAACAAGAGAAGTTTCTTGATGGTGATGTTCAAAAAACATTACTTTCTAAAAAAGATAATAAAGATATGAAAGCTATTGAAGATTCAGGTGCTACTTATGAGAATGTTGGAAATGACATTCCAAAAAATTATTGGAGTGGTGCTACTGGTAAAGGTACTAAATGTTTGGTTGTTAGAAAACTAACTCAATCACTTATTGATTCAGACCAATTCAGTTGTGCTTGTTCTTACAATCAAAGTTCTTACTCAAGTGAGTATGGTAGAAGTTATAACTTTGTTGAAGAAGGTTTAAGACTTGGTTCTATGTTGGGTAGAAAACTTCAAGTTAGAGGTGAGGAATCTCAACTTAAATTTACAAGACAAAATTCTGGTAAGATTGACAAGAGATTGATTTCTGAATTAGGTTTCGGAAACTCTGATGTATTTAGTCACACTCTTACTGAAAGATATAACAAAGCTTACTTACATATTTCGGTTGACGCTTCTGGTTCTATGAGTGGTGAAAAATGGAACAAAGCTATGACATCAGCAGTTGCGATGATTAAAGCTTGTGATATGGCTGGTAACATTGATGTGGTTGTTTCAATCAGAACTACTCACGGAAGAGGAAACACAGATGTTCCTTTGATTCTTGTGGCTTATGATTCGAGAGTTGATAAACTTGTTAAAGTTAAAAATCTTTTCTCGGCTCTTAATGTTGCTGGAACTACTCCTGAAGGTTTGTGTTTTGAGGCGATTCAAAAAGATTTAATTCCAGGTAACTCTAATCAAGATAGTTATTTCATTAACTACTCTGATGGACAACCTTACTATGGGAACAATGAAATTAATTATTGTGGTAAAGAGGCTGAGAATCACACAAGAAAACAATGTGATAAAATGAGAGCTATGGGAATTAGTGTGTTGAGTTACTTTATTGGTGGTGACTATGAGTATGATTCAGATAGAGAATCTTTCACTGGAATGTATGGGAAAGATGCTGAGTTTATCA